>Ga0209367_1003564_pt1 | contig 21220 bp, 15 predicted proteins | sample WorMetLIZISLAND2_FD_187412 | JGI IMG/M metagenome (GOLD analysis project Ga0209367, IMG submission 187412) | Marine gutless worms symbiont microbial communities from Max Planck institute for Marine Microbiology, Germany - Olavius geniculatus... ...
GTTTACATCTGTGTTTTAACAGGTTTTATTGTGTTGTCTTATTCGTATGTTTTTTTTCTTTTTTGGGGGTCCATGTAAGAGGCTCTTGCAGCCCTTTGTGCCCTTGCTCAAGCCTTCTCATTACTCATTTTGTCAACGTTTTTTTGTATCTGCTTGTCTAAATAAATGATTTGATTTGAATATTTTCGCGCAGCTGAAAGTCGGTTCAATCAACACGGTGTTGCACATCGCACTTCTGCTATTGGCAATCAACACGTGGGGCAGCGCTTACTTTCACCTCGACCAAATTCCCAACTGGGCGAGCAACTTGGACACCGTCTTTGGTCCTGCTGCAAACGCCACTGTAACGAATGCAACAATTTCACTGTGAACTAACTGCTGTTGAAACAAACAGCATCACTCTAGAACGTATTACATATTGTATTCGTATTTCGCCGATTTGTGTGAAAGCGTTATTTCGCAATTTTCGCAGACGTGTGTGTACACTTGTTCACAGACCTATAGGCCTAGGCCTGTTTGATAGGCTTACAATAATAGGCCTACATGTAACAGTGCTTTATTATAACTACCAAAAAAGCCTTAGCTGGATTTAGTTAATTGTGAATGTTAATTATGTCGAGTTTTGCAGACTTATGTTGTTGCACTGTACTACTGCACTGCGTCTCAAAAAAACGTCACCCTTGTTATTTTTGTCGGATTTTGCCATTTTTTTGGAGAATCATAACCCAGTAAATTTGAACGTTTTTTGAGACACAGTGTATAACTGAGTAGCCTAGGTAAATGTTTGGCACTGCTATGCTAATTTAAAGCATGCAAAATAGATGTGTTCCATGTTACGACTGAAGTTATGTGTTGAAAGGCTGAAATCCGTGACACGAGTTATCTGTGAAAATCACACTGAGCAACAACTGTTTCTGTTTGTGTTACACAATTATGATTTCATGAATCATAACCGTATTTTTGCAGCTGGTTTCTAACTGGTGCTGGTGTATAACGAACAAGCAAAGTTCCCTCCTTTTCACTGGATCCTCGGCAAAAAGGCATATGCCAGTCTACCAGAAGGCAAAGTTGCAACTGCAAGTTTCCTTTTGCATTTTTTGCTCAGTACTTCACTGCAACATTCCCCACATTTCACAATCACTGTCATAATCTTTCCACTAAGCAAGCCTAACAAGGCACCTTGAAATCTTTGATGCACATTGAGCAGTTGATGACATACAAATAAGATCTACTTCTTCCACCAAATGTTGTCACAGAGGCCAGTTCAGTCACCTGAATAGGTTAGTAAGAATAAAATGTTACGGTGGCTGATTGTAATATTTTTGTTGGCGCAGCACACCAGTGTAGCGGTTAACACGTTGTGGTGGTTAAGCAACACAGTTAACTCTATGACAGGTTTGGGTATCAGTTGGATGGGTGACCACTGCCAGATGGATAAACAGAAACCTTCTTGGTATGTAACTCAGGTCAACTCAGCCCGGCCATCCCTCTATAGCTGAGCACAACCTGTGAAAGCTGAGGCATGAACAGGCACACAGTGCAATGCACTAACGTCATACCTGTCGCCTTGCAGTGTAAGCTGGTGTCTGGCTGAGGGCTAAAGTAATGGAGAACAGCACAGCCTATGGTCCTTGCAGTTCGGGGATGACTATAGCATTTAATTATTGCAAAGGCCACTAACAAGAAGCCAGATAACACACAAGTTAAATCATATACCACATCAAATGTAAAGCCACAACAATCATACAAAGCATATGCGAGAGAAATCACTGCAAATTGAGTTGGGTCACAAGCAATTCATCCAAAATGCTACACTAATTACTGAAAGATGGCGGCATTGTGCGTGCATACACGCAAGTCTCTGAGGTGCCAACGCCGAGTTTTCACAACCTCTCGGTGAAAACTGATTCCACAACAGATTCCTTACTGACAGCCGGACCATTTGACACACATGTTAAGTATCAAGCTGGCCATGTAAATTCATAAACTATATAATCAATTAATTATCACATTAAATGAGTAATGACTAATTATTTTGATAATCTGCAACATTACCGGATGATCATAAACAAACTCAATCAGTAACAAAAATTACACAGTAAAAAGTGAACTCTTAACAATGTGCACAATAATATCAGCTTGAAAGCAGGTCATCAAGTGCTGAATAAAATGAAGAATTTGATCTGTATCAGTAAAATTTAGCATAAAGTTGCAGTCCATCTGCTGTCCATCAAACTCCTAGTTGTAGCACAACAACAGAACCAGTAAAACAGTAGCCAGAATTAGAGGAAATTCCTTAGTAGAAATTACCAAATACACAAATGCCTATAAGCCATACACTGGTCCACTACCAACAGCAATATCTCCTAACCGTATGAGACAAACGCAGGACAACATAACTTAAGCCTGCATTTCATTTCCCATTACCTTCAACGTGAAAAATGTCACAAGTGAGCAGTAAGTCAAGACATCGGTGAGACAATATCAGCAACAGCCAGCCGAGCAAACTGCATCGGGAACTACACTATGCAGTGGAAAAAGATAGAGACTACCCACTAAACTACCTGCAGGAACGATATAATATATTCTCTGCAAGCCTGCATATACATTCTACATATACAGATAAGTAGTATTAAATATATAAACCATTCTGTAAATAGTGGCCCAGGTTCAATCCTTGCTTGTACCTTTTCTACACTGTCCCAAAAAACGTCCCACTTTGTCATTTTTCATATCTTTGCCAAATATTAACCGATGTTCGAAATTCTTTCACAGTCACATACTGTGGACAATTAGCAATAAAGCAGTTGTTAAATATCCCACCACACGTTAACTGTGTCGCTACACTATCACGTGAAACATAAATTTTCAGAAATCACCAAAATCACTATGATACATATGCAAAAAAATCATATTCTGAAACAATTTTCACTAAAAAATTAAATTACGTTTAGTTTTATATACATTTCTGATGCTTGTAAACGAAAGCAGATAAAATTCTCGTAAATAAAATTTTTAATTCACTGAAGATATATCGGTGATGTAATGTGCCATTTAGCAGTGGAGACAAGGATCTGATTAAGAACTTGTACCACTGATTAAGAACTTGTACCAGTTCAAAAAATACAGTTTTCAGAGAATACTGGCAGAATTTTTTAAGATAAACTGCAACAGGGAAAGACTGGGAATGTTATCAACACTGATTTTGGAAACATGCAGCACCGACAAACGGCATGAGACCGGCAGACTGAAGCATGTACGTAATGAAGAGAACGTGATCACTGTGGATGAAATGGTAGGCTTGCTAAACCACAAAGGCCAGAAGCAAACATATCGTTCAATACGCCAGATATCCAAAGAAACGGATCTAACAAAGTGTAGCATCATACAGATCATTCACTGCATTTTTGGTCAGATGTGTATCTTGTTCACCAACACATTTGCTGTCTATTACTGTTAGTTTTTCTTGCATTTGTATTTCACAAGGTAGTGTAGTGACACAGTTAACCATTTTATTGCTAATTGTCCACAGAATGCATCAGTGAAAAAATTTTGAAAATCAGTTGATTTCTGGCGAAGATACAGACAATCACAAAGTGGGACGTTTTTGGGACACGGTTTACTTATTTGTATGCCGAAAGTGACAAATTAATTACAACCTAGGCACTTACCAGTGAATATGATATCTAAAACGTCAGATATTCATATAAGGTATATATCATTCCCACAGTTAAACGCCTGTCAAATGCTGCTCACGCACACAGCTTGCTACAGCAGCAACGTCACAATAAACACATAACTCTTAACTACACCTACGGCTACCTACTGTGATTGCCACTGCCCTCCCAGTGTGTGAAAAAAAATTGCAGGACACCAAAAAATCCTGAAAAATTCAGCACATTTGTCAGGAGGATATTTTCCAATTAGACGACCCAGCAAGTACAACAAAGTGTGAAAAACTAACAAAAATGATCATAAATGGCGACAACGACAACTTCAAGTCTCACAAGAACATGCAGGATCGTCACTCTCTGGGGCACGTACCATGGCAGTGAACAACATGAACGATGTTATGTTGAGTGTTTCTGTAAAAAGACACAATAGATCTTCATCGAACTTACTGTGCTTTTCTAATTTAGAAAAATTGTCAGGAATTTCAGGACAGGTGAAAAGCCCACTGTATTAAGCAATCGTCAAACTGTCCACTGTACAATGCTTTGGTGGTTTTCTCAAACTGGTCACATGGCATCAGACTTATAGTGTTCGCAGCAACTGCACTATATACTACTGAATTACTAACTACATTAACAGTGTTCAGAACTCTAACACTATGACAAAATACTGTGTTACACGCACCAGTCAGATAAAAAAATCTTCTTAACAAGAATTACTATCTATTGCTAGCAACACAGTGCAGTTTAACATTATTGTAAATGCAGAACATTGGCAACAATCCATCACTCTGCAGAGTGTAGAGTGTTAATCTCTAACTGCTATGATATGCCAACTGGCACTTAGAATGACAACTCGTTCAGCGACAAATCTCACACTGTTATTATGCCACCACACTGGCTCTTCACACTCGCGACATCGTTATATCGCCTCAAAATTGAGAATGAAAGAAAAATGCAAGAAATCGATCAGAAAAAAATGGCGTATTAAACTACATACTATCAACAAAGAAAAACATGACGCTAGGTAGCTAAGCACGAAGACACAGTCTAAGGACACAATTTTAGTGTGCATAACCACAGGTAACCAGTTTGCCGAGCAAAATGATTTTCCATAACATCCCGACTTTAACGGTAGAATATACTGTGTGATCAAAAAAAAGCAAAAATTCACACTGCTGAGCTTTGACAAATGCAAATACTACTAAACGAACTAACAGCAGCCAATCTGTAGGGGCCTACTGTCTCCCCTATCAGGGTACACCGAGTGGCCTAGAAATGAAAAAAATTAAATTAAACAAGAAATCAAATAACACTGGGAAAAGAACATTGTAGTACCACTGACATGTATTGGGCATCAAGTTAAATAATGGCATATAACATAGACACTGTATATAACATGACTACAATCAACCATGATTATTATAATCAGCTGCCAACTTCACAAGATTTCCAATTCAACATGACTGGTGCACAGTGTACCCTATGAAACACTATATACCGTAAACTTGTAACATAAACGGGTCTTAAATGGAAGTTGAGTCACTGGGGGTTCAAGTTCATCCGTTCTGATAAAAGCTAGGAACTTGTGTTACAAGTTTCATGGTACGACATCGCAGCACAAAATCACAAAGCTAGGAAAACATGAGGATAAAGCATACAGCACTAAACGAACATCGCTGATTTTACAACAACAAAAAAAACGACAATGCCAATCTGATGCAGCACAGTGAGACAAATTGCATCACAAAAATAAAAAAAAACCATATGATAAATAAGAGACAGGCACACTGCTGCATGAAAAAGGCTCCCATTGTCCATTGGTACTCAACACTAGCAGAGTCGTGGATCAAACCAGTAGGCAAGACAGGAAGCAGCAATTTTCCGACAGACACTGCAGGCAAATTTCCAACAAACAGCTGCAAATTTCAGACCCAGAAAATTACGAGTGCTCAAAATCTCAATCTTGCCCTCAAATTTCCCCAAAATGGAGGAGATTTTCAGATTCAAATTTTGTATTTCTGAACAAAAACTTTCGAACAATTTTCTGACATCCGAGAATTTACGGCGAGCAATTGCCCCCACCCTGCCTGCTAGCACACGCCTCTGCTCAACACAACATTTGATATGTAAACGTTGTGCGCTCGTATACATCATATTAAAACAGTATACACTGTGATAAAGCAGAAGAACCATGATTAATTGATCAACCTGATGCGACACTCAGACTACCATGCATTCACTACGCTACAGGATGGAGCACAAATAAGCGAAATATCGAAATATACATGCTGCATGGAAACAATAAGCCAGCCTCGGTCACTGCAGTGAAGGATGATTGTGTTGAGTACTTTAACACATTGTTCAATATGACCAACTGAATCTTCACTGTAATGATCGACGATGATCGTTTCCGAATCTGCCCCAATTGCTAGACACAAGTCAAACATGTATACCAAATATTTACACCGGCAATAACCTAAGCACAAACCGGAAAAAAGCAAAAATCACGAGATATCAGAATAAAATATTGTATTTAAATAAACGAGCATTCAAATGCAGGGATGACTAAAAATTGTAAACAGAAGCTGCTCTGTTAGAGGAAGATCTATCGTAAATTCTACTGCATTGCAGTGCTTTATGGATATGGCAGATGCTACTAAGAAATACAACAGTAATTACTGGATACCCTGAGCCATGACTAAATGTATTAGTATTGCTATCACCACAACCGTTTATTAAATAAAGTCAGTCACACAGTAAGAACAATTCGTGGTATTAGAAAAATGACACATCATATTCAAGTAGTGCCAGCACAGTCTGATCATAAACTTCAAGGGTTACAAAAAATACACTGCTAATTGTACGCTGAGTAGGCTACCATTCGATTAGGAAAATACATGGCATAGATCAAAAACCCAAATAAACGGAAAAAATGCAAAAATACGGGTCTAAATCACAATTCTTGAATGAGGCTTAATGAGCTGGAAATGCTATAAAACAATGACACTGACGATGCCATGATCAACTACAGTGCAACTAAAAATCATGCATTACAACAAATACGACGCACATTACGCTTTTATATAGAACTAAGCAAAAACTACAGAAATCCGACCAGTCTTGAAAGTAAGCCTTTAACATGAAAACAGCAGTGGGATTGTTCCAAAGCAGGGTTACAAAACAGCACACTTTGCAAGCCTCGTTTTACTTACATTATTTTTTACGATTCAGGCACAAAACAGCTTCGTTCTACTAATGCGGTAGATTCCATGAAATATCAGCACAAACAAGTAATAAACATGTCGTACTGATACATAAAATAGTATAGCAAATTTTATCCACAAGGTGTGCAAAAAACGGAAAATGCACGCTTTATGTAGACCAACCAATCCAACAGTTTCAAAAACAATTAGCCCTGATCACCATAGTGAAAAGTTATCATGCTATAAAACCTGAACTTAAGTGTTGAACATGACCGCCATGTTCCATAATCTGATTCTGTCTCCGATGGCCTACAGTTAAGGTTAGAATTTGTGACAGGGTTAGGATTAAGATTACTGTAAGGGTTAAGAGTAAGTTTAGAGTTAAAGCTAAGGTTAAAAATCCGGCGAAGTGGAACCCTTGGATTACTGAACCTTCAGATTATCAACCTATATCCACAGAAGATGATCATCTCGAAAACTGCTGGACTGGGCAGCATACATTAAGCATGCACCACTCAGTCGGCTGTTCACTGCATCATGCATCCATCGTTGTCTCACCACTGCAGCACTGCATTACGGTGCCAGCGTTGCTACTATAGACGGCATGGTGACATTTGCCATGACAGTGGTGCTGGAAACGGGAGGCGTAAGCGTAGTAGTCTTCACCCAATCAGGCACGACTGCAAAGTTAAAGTAAGCATCACCCCACGTGTTGATGGCCAGCTGCAGGACTGCTATGTCGATGAATGTGTTGACAAATCCGACTTTCATCTGAACACAAACAATGACAATATGCATGTATACAACGCAGTCTACAGCCGACAGCCCAAATTCCACTACTCTGACTTCCTTCCCTGTGACGTCTGCAACAAGCCCGTGACATCGCCAATTACCCACATCTTGTTACACACTTTCCCGTGACAAGTTCATTTGCCATGCTCATTAGAACACGCATGTTACAACTTTGTTTCTTACTTACTTTTTCAAACCATCTTAACATGTGGTGATGGTCTCAAACCCTGAAACTTCCTCTGGTCCCCGTGTCATCCCATTTCATGGTATGGGTTCACAACTTTCCATGACAGGTCACCGACTGCTTGAGACATAGCCATTCCATGTGTCACGGAGATGTGTCAGGGATATCGATGTAATGGAATTTGGGTTTAGCATAACAGCACGAGAATACACAACCAAAATTTTGGAGTCATTAAATATTAAAACGTCAGCAAACAGTTGATTAGCTACATCGTAGACTAAATTCATAATAAATGTTCAAGCTGACATCGCTATTCAGACATGTTCTCCATTCGGACATTACTTTGCTACTGTAGATATTCGTCATGAATGCAAAAGACGTATTTTGGACCCTGTCTGAGTAAAGGAATGGCAGTTAGACTGCTATACGATATGATCGACCAGTTTGACAGTCATGATTTCGCTATCAACAGTTTGTTAATGGCACAACGCTTAATGACTCAATTAGTCACTGCCGATATTTTATCACTGGAGTAACACCACGCAGTTGTCTTGACTTTTTCACAAAATAACAGAAAATATTAAGTGCGGACTACGTGACGATTGTTTTGTATCAAAATTTGTCGATATTGAACCAGTATTGTTTGAGTCATTTGCAAATGTACTAAGTGTCCGATTTTTTGAGACACTTAATGCATCACGACTGAACATAAAGATTAGAGAAAAAAGCCGACACAATCTTACCATGTCTGGTACGGTGATGTCACCGTAGGCGTAGACAATAGCATTGCCAGGCGTGGAGACAGGCAGAATGAAGGAAAAGTTGACAGCAAGTGCCACTGGGAAAATGAGTTGAACTGGGTGCATGTTAATGCCATTTGCCTGCCAAACGCAAACCATCAGTTACATCCGTGTAAATAAATGTATATAGTTCTTTTGAATTCTTAGTGTGTTTAGTAGTTTTTAGGCCAATGGTTATGCTTAGCTTAGCTTAGCTTAACAGTCTGCACTACGGTACAGCCTGTCTGTCTGCCATCTGTAACAGCCGTATTGCTGCCCTTTGGACATCGGCATATGGTCAGCCCACCCTAGCAAGAGCTGGGTTTCTGGTTTCTTTTTATTTGTTAGTGTAATAGGACACTATCAAGTGGTTACTACTTGGATGGGTGACTCTGCTGGCAAGTAAACAGTCTCGGTATATAACCAACAACAAAGTCAACTCAGCCTTCTATGCCTCTGGGGTAAGTAAATAGAATACTAGCCTGTCTGGCTGGGGTTAAGGTGGAGACACATTCACTTGGGTCGGGTGGCAGGTAACACCGTGTGATCCCATATGGCAGATGAGGCTATGTAGCTCTGAGATGGCCTTCCTAAGAAAAGCTATAGCATTTAACCATAACCATGTAACCATATCTCACCAGTTCAGCTGCAATGGGTATCAACAGAGTGGCCGTTGCGACGTTGCTGGTGAACGCGGTGCAGAACACCGCCATGCAAGAGACCAGAAACACTATAGCTGGATCTGGCAGCGTCCTGAACTGCGACAGAAACGTTGCAATCGAATCCGACAGCCCAGAATGCTGCAAGCAACATTCCACCCACAACCATTCACAAATCCAACGACGGAATAATGAGAAACGACAAAAAAATTCAGCTGCTACTATGTGTCAATGCTCAAGCCAACAGCCGGATGCTCAGTAGGTTGTAATACTGCAGAAACCACCGACAATCAATGACAAAGTCGGCCAACTTATGTGTAACCGGGTGCCGTTCGACTGACTGACCAAACTGGTAAACAATGACCATGTCGCACAACCGATGCGTCATTCGTATGCCATCAGTATCAAAATAATACATAACAATGCATCAAAAATAAACATCTGCATTACTATTTCCGCATTTCATGATCAAAAATAAAATATGCCAAAACATAAATAAGACCGACAATTTTGTCAATGAGAACGGAATGACATCTATCTCGAGTAATAAATTGGCCAACTTAACATGACAAACGACAGATTTTTGTTGAATCGTGCTATCAGCCAACAAAAGTGAGCAATTTTATCGACTGTTTGTTTTCCGCTTTACTGCATCCCATGCAAGACTCAGGTACGCAAGAGCATGTTCTTAATATAGCTATCAAAGCCGCTGAATGACAGACCGACATAACAACTTGATCTGAACATCAGTTGTAATGTGAAATTTGTTATTAACATGAAAAAGCAGCCAAAGAGATTAATGAACTGTCTTCATCGTCATCCAAGGGAGCAGCCATTTTACATATCTTGTGTGTTCTCTGAGATGCCCACCTATGATGATGAGTTAAGAAGTTGCTCAAAGACCAAGTCACATGAAAAATGATAATGGATAAATACGAGTAGATTGTAATATTAGTAATTAATAATACGCTGATCCACTGAAATACAAATTCATTGCTTTGAATAAAATTTAATAAAAATATACTGTGCCACCTGAACAAGCCATAGTACTGACGATGTCTCTAACAGAACGCTTTGTTCACACTCGCATTGAAAACATAATGAATTGATCAGTTATTATAACAATGTTGAATTTATGTAAGCTGTGACGCATATCTGACATCAGAACTTACGTCATGTTGATCTGTTTACAACTAAAGGTGCACAATTAGGAAAAATTATAACGATGTAATGCAACGCTGTAGTTTTATTCGCGAAACATTTTCTTGATGCGATTCGAATGAAGATTTCCATTAGACTGGACGAGTGTTAAGTTCTGTGTTTGCCCAAGTTACCGTGAACTTCTGCAGCGTCTGACCACACAAACTGCCGGCATGCTGTACAATAACGCCGACTGCACCGACCATAATGTATAAAATAAACTAAACAATGACAAAACAAAGATAAAAAACGTCAGAAACTAATCAAATGCAACAATGATCGTTTTTATTCTGTAAGTGACGTCAGTTTTGTAAATTGCTGAATGCAACGAAAGCTGTGAAAAGTGGTAAGAGAGCACTTTGAATCTTATTTTTATAGCGTTAAGATGCATTAGCAACCAGAAGCTTAATAAGTTTTGACAAATTAGCATTTGAAAAAGCCAATTACCGCTTTGTAATAGTTATGTAAAACTGTGTAACTTGGTTATTTAAATGAGCTTTCTTAACCCAAGCGTAACTAGTGATTCATGCGTTAACCGTAGGTTATCTACTTCTCGTTGCAAAAACCAGGCATTAATCTAGCTGTCAAAGCAGCTAAGGAAAGACCAACAGCCAGGACAACAAGACAAAAAGATCAACACTAAAAAAAGTCTACCTTGCATGCATCGGCAATGGCAAAGCCTCCGCCGAGCAGCAGAATGACTCCCCACTGCATATTGGTATGCACCGACTTCCAGTCCAGCAACGAAGGAGCTGAGCTCGGTGGGTTCGGATCTACAGTGCAACATCAGCAGACATCAACTATCAATAGGAACAGTAGAAAATCACGGAAACACGGAAATTTTTGTCAAATGCCATAATTATGCCAAAATACAGCATTTTAGCCAAAATGCAGCGATTTTGCATTTTTTTTTTTTACATTTTTGTTGTTTTTGAGCAGCATAAGTTGAAGTTTATCATGTAATTTTAATGCAAAAATAATTATTCGTGCCTGTACTACCAAAGTCCATGTGCTTTGCTACTTTCTGGCTCAATATGTGAGAGTGACATCAACGTAGAAATATGCATTTTAATGCTCTGCAGCAACAAAATTTCTCAAATGAAAGCCTTCCACTGCATGTAGTGATTGTCATCAATGCTAAATGTTGAATTTTATGGATCGAGGCTGGGCTCCTGATTTAACGTCTCTCTTTGTCGCAATTATTGCGATTTTCACAATAAAAGTTTCCTGCATTTTTTGCCATTTTTGCCATGATTTTCTACTGTCCCTAACTATCAAGGACCTAAAATTGCAGTTTTCAAGCACCAAAATTATTCATAAAAAGCCACATCCTAGATGCGGTGCTTCAAAATTTAGACAGAGGTGTCACAAATTCAAAAGTGAGGGATACGAATAATCTGCGAGTGAAACTAGCAGAAAAATGTTTGGCGCTTTGTATGCCGCATTGTCGCGCGCATGCATTTGCTTCAAAAATGCAATTATAGTAATATTATTATACGTAAATGCATAATTTCTACATATTTATATTCAAAATCAAGGACTTTTTGTCTGGTTGAGGTTTAAGTGGGACGCTTTCACCTGTGTCAAGTAACACTGTGATCCCATGCGGCAGGCGATGCTCTGTAGCCCAGAACGGGTTTCCAATAAAAGCTATACATCACCTTTAACGTTAACTCAGAATATATCGTTAATCTACCTGAAGGGTTCCACAAGCAGAAGAAGTTTGGTTTCCTTGCTGGCACGATGAACAAAAACATGCAGACAGTCACAGCAACCACCGAGTCCGTCACATAACTACAACATTCACAAAATCTTTCATTCCTTTGTCCGTTATTAACTATCAGTAACATTTTATCTGATATTTTATGCAAAGTTTATACCAACACTAAATTGCATAGTAAAGCCCTATGTTTTCGTATTGTCACAACAACACCAACGAATCAACTGTATGACAACGAGGTTGAAAAAACCCATTCAAAAAGCCCAAGCTGGTAGATTTCATTCGGTCTTAGTCTTCACTGAGTGAAATATGCTTTTCAAATGCCCAACTTCAGAGGTTTTATGGTTTCATAAGTTAGTTACTAAAATGACCATTGCTAGGTAATGCAAATGTCCAAAAAATTGCAAATTTGTGAATTTAAAGGCTAAGGAAACAAAGATCAGCACCACACTCTAGGCCACATCGATCAGAAAGGACTTCACATTCACATTTGCACATCTTCAACTCTTTAGAATTAAATACACTACTCAGTTCAGACTGAGCATTCTCCAAACACTAAGAAATTCCCTGGCAATTCCTAACTAAATAACCAAAATATTTAACATAGATATAAATATTAAAAATTAAAACATAACTAACATTCAGCAACAATAAACAGCATAACATAATTGGCACAAAGTCTGTGTTACTCAAAAGCCTGTTGATGCAATTTTTTAAAAAACTTCGGGCAATTTTCTGACACGTGTTTTCCCCTCACGATTTCCTGATTTTGACTGAAATCCCCGACATTTCCATGACATCTGTAAAATTCCCCAAAATTTCCAGGTTTTCTAGGCAACGGTTCAGCCTGTTAGTTACAACAGACTGAATGGATGGATGTGGAAAGTGGCGTACTTGTTTGGCATCAGATCTGCCCATCCGGGGACAAACTGCGGCTGCTTGGTGATCCATAGCAGTGCAAGCAACAGAAACAAGCCCATCACCCACAGCTCCGGCCAACTGCACATACAGCAAACAGTACAACACACAGATCTACATCACTTTACATTACTGCACATTGTCATGTGGCTTGGTGCCGTAATGGTAGGATGTTGGCCTTACAATCAAAAGGTTGTGGGTTTCAACTCCTGATCGGGTTGCCATCAGAAGGTTATTGCTTGGATGGGTAACTGCTGACAGATAAACCATCTCGGTATATAACCACCACCAAGGTTAATTCAACCTTTCATCCCTCTGGGGTAGGTAAATCGAATACAGGCCTATCTGGCTGGGGTCATGGCGAGGTGCGTATACTTGTGTCGAGCGGCAGGCCAATATGGTGGTGACGCACCGTAGCTCTGCGATGAATCCATCGCAGAGCTAGGAGAATACCCACAAAAAGCTATACACAAAGTTTAACCTTTAATCTCTGTAACATCTGGATTGTATATATCGAAGGTACTAGTTAATCCACACGGAAGCGGTAGCTTTCGGAGCAAACTTGTTTTACAGCAGACGTTTCATTTTTCATTTATTTCAATGTGAGATTCCTGAGATCCGTCGGCCGATCGACGTTAAATTTTGCACAATGATCAGTAGTAGGCTGAGTTTAATAACGCCAGACCTTGAGCTTTAATCTCAGGACTTTACAGAACAAATATCATTATCTATGACTTTCCACAACGTAGAAAATCAACTTTCCAGGAGGCGTAGAAACCCTGTATACAGAGACACATACGACGTACGTACGTTATTGGTCCGAGCTTTTCATACTCTCTACGAAGCACGCCGGCTGCTGAGTGAGCGTCCTCACCGGGCTTTGCCTTTCCAAATGCTTTCCTAGACACATCAGATGGAAGCTCTGTCTTACTGTCCCAATAACCTGCAATGTGGAAATCTTGCACAACCGAAGTCCCAAAGGACTCCTCACAAAAATGCAAGAAAAAAACAAAGGTGGCCGGGTGGTAAAATTTTTGAATGCCAAACATACCGCTGAGGAGTTATTGGTTTAACTCCTGAGTTGGGTCACTAACAAATGGTTTGTACTTGGATGGATGACAGGTAACCATCTTGTTGTATAACTAGGACCAAGGTCAACTCAGCCTTCCATCCCTCCGGGGTATGTAAATCAACTACCAGCCTATCTGGCATTCTGGCTTGGGTTAAAGCAGGATAAATTTATTTGTTTCAGGTGGCAGCTAATCAGGTGATCAGGTGGCAACTAACACTGTGTGATCTCATATGGCAGGTGATGTTCCGAAGCTCTGAAATGGATTTCCCACAAAGAACTACACACAACTATTACTGCAGCTATAACACACAGTTTGAATTTTCTACATCTTCTGTTAGCTCGAGGCTCTTACGCGTGCATGCAACGACGATACTTGTTCGTTGAAAATAAAACCTACAGATCGTTCTGCTGTCGTCAAAAATGTCTATGCAAAGCAGGTCACAGCCACGGGTTAGACAGACTCACACTGACCCAGCAACAGAGCTCTTGAGAATTGCTGTATGCTTCCTAGCGGGGCCTCAAACGTTTTCAATCAACTTTATTCATCGAAAAATTCCGATAGCAACATAAACAAAAAAACAAACACTAGTGCACATGCACGGCACATACACGTTTTTATAAATTCTATACATGAACAAATGTAAATGTAATTTTGCAACAAGATATGTTGACGACATTCTTGGTTATGTGTATGCAGCAAGCCCCAGAGTTGGCTACTGGGCTGCACTGCAGTTCAAACAGCACAAACCAATCACTATAACAACACATAATGCACTCAAAATGAAGAGTTAACGGTCTAGACGTACTGACCTTGGACCGATAAACATGAGGACAAGACTCAGCCAGCAGAAGAACAGGATTATCAGCATGTGTGGGAACGCAAAGATGAAAAACGAGAAAAAGTCGACTTGGTCCTGCTCCGGGTAGATGCTACAATGACATATATAACAGATCTAACCGTGCATTGCATCTCAGGGTTTTGCAGCATTTTTCGTAGCAAAAAATACCGGCCAAAACTTTCCCAAGCAAAGTTAAGACATCGGGCAGATACCAAAAAACAAACTGGCTAAGTTTTCGAAACATTTAAACCTATAAAATTGCAATTATTGATATATTCTACACTTAGAACTGCTGCAGCTTACACTTACTTGCTGTCGAGTGCATCACTGTATCTATATAACAGCACTGCTCACTCAATTAACCTATAACCTGTAGAAATCGCTAACCCCATAAAGTTGGGCCTTTTTACAAAAAAGCAGTTTAACTTCAAAAACACCAAAAAACAATCAAACTCAAACAACCCACCAGGTTGAGCTTTTTATTAAAAAACCCGTTTTTCGCAAACAATGGTAAATTAAGCACCTGAGCTGAAAGATTTAACAGAAATGGAATGCAATTAACTTACGCCTCTGCCTGTCCTTTGAGAACAATGTTCGGTCCACTGCCAATCAGTGTCCCAGTACCACCAATGCTAGCTGCGTAGGAGACAGAGATCTTCAAAGCACAAGCAAACAGCCGGAATTCATTGTCCTCCTTGGCATACTGTGCTTCCCACTGTGACTCATCCATTTCCTTTAGAGGAACTGCTTCTTCCTTTCTGCAACCGTAAGCATAACCGGAATCACCACACCAAATATGTGACAGTCACAATATCTAACAACTGGCAAAATTGCACCTGGACAATTCTTTCTATCTTAAAGAGGTAAAGGACACAGAGCTACAGAGCGGCACCTGCCATATGGGATCACAGTGTTAGCTACCACCTGACAAAGGTAAAGTGGTGAACACGCTCCATCTCAACCCCAGCCAGAGAGGCCACTCTCCAGTCATGATCAAATTCCCCGACTTTTCTAGACATTTTAAGGGAACATAGACAGAGTATAGCCCCTCACAACAGTAGCGGTATGACGTCTAGTGGCAACAATTTCAATTATTTTCCAGAGAATTAACTGACCAAATCCCAACCGAGGTCAGCCACCTTGACGTGGTGGTGGAGCTTTGCTCCGATGACCCGAAAGATTTCTACAATATGGAGGATAGGAGCGTACTAAGAGCTGACCAAATACGTGAGAACATTTACTACACGTTACCAGTGCTTTTGTGCTGGTTTCGGCTTTATAGCCGACTACGGCTTTATAGCCGTTTACTTACGGCCTCACAGCTGTTATTTACAGCGTCACAGCCGTCTACGGCTTTACAGCCGTTACTTGTAACCTGTGGTTACTTTTGGGGACAAGCATTGGGCCGAACTGATACGGCCTCAGCGCTGGGCAGGTGTAAGAGCCTGCCCACCCAAAGGCAAGGCAAGGCAAGGCACCTGACCAAATTTAGTGCAGTTTAAACAATAAAGGCAAACAAAAGCGGCTTAATGGCACTGCAAATTTAAAAGTATGGAAGTACAAGTCTGCAAGTGAAGCGAGCAGAAAAAAATGGAGTTGAATGCAAATATTCAACTAGTAATGAACAGTTTTGGGACACTTTTTCCCTGACAAGTTTTTTCCCTGACATGTTTCAAATTCCCTGACATTTCCAGTTTTTCCAGACAAGTGGTCACCCTTCTGGAACTCAATTTACCTACCCCGAGAGGTAAAGGGTTGAGTTGAGCTAGGTGGTTGTTTATATATTGGATTACCTGACCACAGACTAACCACTTGACAGCGACCTGATCGGGAGTCAAACAAATGATCTCTCGAAGTAAATCCAAATTGTTACCATGTCAAATAAATCCACAGAAATAAAACAAAATCCTGAGATGCTGCCTGACAACTAAGAACGATCAGTCTGATCACTGATCAGAAGAAAAGCCCAAGAGCATCATCAGTAGAAAAGGCCAAGAGCAAGAACTGATTACTGTAGTTAGTGTACCTTTTCTGCGAGCCGTCAAGCACAACGACCGTAGCGTCAGCTGCGTCAGCGGATGTATCACCTACAGCAGCAGCTTCCTCATCAGCTCCCTTCTGATCACCATTCAATGGCTTCATCTCCATGCCAACTACACATCAACGGTCAGTGTATCATCAACGCAAAGTTCATAGTATACTCAAAGCAGAAAATTCAAGGACTTTCAAGGACCTAAACTCGCAGTTTCCAAGCACCAAAATTATCCATAAAAGCCACTATATCTTAGACGAAGAGCTTCAAAATTTAGACTGCAATGTGTCACTAAGGTGTACTATACTGTACTTACTAATACACTTAATAAATTGTCGCTGCCGAACGACACACAGCATAGGAAGCAAAATTTTATTTTTCAAAAAACATGTAAAATAATGAGCAAATATGCACCTACATGTTTGCTTCAAAACTTTAAGGACTTAATAGCTAAGCAGCATGGTCGTATCTTGCAAGTTAAGGTATCTGAAAACTCGGACATGTGACCTTCACCTATGACCTATGACCTTGAAATTCAATAGGCTCCACTTCTTGTGGTTGCCAAGATACAATACATGCTCATGCAAAATTTCATCAAGCTAAGTGCACTTGGTTCGTGAGTGATCGCAACGATGCAGAAAAACGACAAAGTTAAAAAAACTTTGGCACGGTGCCAAAAAACAACCGTTGTTGTTACTGAGGACAGTAACAAACAAAGCAATCATTTGGAGCATGAGAGTCTCACTTACGTCGTTTCCGTCGCTCGTCTTCGCGCTTCTGCAGTCGATGTGCGTTCAACTCATCCAGTACAGCAGCCGCAATAGGTATCATCATGGCGCATGTGGCAATGTTAGCCAGCCACATCGACAGAAACCCAATCACTGCCATGTTGCCAAATATGATCCTGCATACACCATTAGCACTCGTACAGATCGCAAGAAACAACACCACAAATTTGGAGCAAGATCCAATGTGAAACTGCCTGGCACCTAAGTCAGACTACGGGAGTCCATGGCCACTCATTCATCAAGGAGTCATGACATCACACTCCAAGGGCAGTAGGATTCACACTATTGTGACGATGTCGATGCGTGACGTAAAAGAAAGAGAATTAAAAGTTATGTGACGTCACACGTTACATCTGTGAGAAAGCACAATGGACTGTCAATTCACGTCGTCGACTCACCATATGGGACAAAACAAGTAGGTCGAGAAACATTTCAGAACACGGTGATTAGTTTCACATTTTTTTTGCATTAGGTTGACAGTAGACAATTTTGATAGCTGATATAATTCCTATATATCATAATTTAGATACACTAAAACTCATCTCTGTAGTCTACACTACAGGCTGGTGAAAGGGGGGGGGAGTAGACCCTTGTGATGTCATATTTGATGGGGGATCCAGAGAATTAACAAAATGTGACAAAAAGGGTAAATGTTTCCCCAAAAGCATGTGACGTCATTTACGGACAACCCCACGCCGTCAATTATAAATGCAGTAAAATGCCACTCCTTCCAAAACCCTCAAAGGATCTAGCTGAAATTTGGCCTCAATTCCTTCCAGATAGGGTCATCCACTCTTCCTTCACCCCAATTTTAGTCTTGGTCTGCTGTCCGGTTGCAGAGAAGAGGGGAACAAAAAAAGAAGAAAAACATTAGGCCCCCCGCTACTATGTATGAGCAGTTGAGCACCCTAAGAAAACTGAGCTAATGCTCATGAGGGCTGGGCTTCAAAAAACGTTTTTCACAAACCCGAATGGCCGCATAATATCTAACAGTCCTACATTGTAGCTGGACTGGATGTGGTTTCGTAAGCACTGAAAAGAGTGAAGACATACCAGACAGGCCTGGAGCCGACCAGCAGCAGGACTCGCAGAGCAACTCGCTTGTGAAGTCCCCATTTCTCCACAGCGATCGCAAACATCAAACCACCGAGGAACAGAAAGTTGGCATCCTTCAACAGCACACAACCACTTGCCACTTCAATGCATCATCTACACTAAATCTCGTAGAGTATTATTTTCTGAATAACTCTGTGAAACGTTGGCCTATTTCAATAATTTCTGGACCATAAAACAGCTAAAAAAGAATTGCAATGGCAAAGGCAAAGGCAGCTTTCATGAAAAGAGGAAAATTACTACGAGGGAACATCTCAAAGAACTTAAAGAAATGGATGGTGAAAGCATTAGTATGGAGTGTAGCTCTTTATGGCTCAGAGATGTGGACACTCAGAAAAGAAGACATCAAACGTATACAAGCTTCAAAGATGTGGATCTGGCACAAGATGGAAAAGATCAGCTGGACAGCATATGTGTCAAATGAAGAAGTCTTGGGTCTGGTGCAAGAACAACGTTCTCTGATGCAAGTCATCAAGCAACGCCAAGCAAAATGGATAGGACATGTCTTAAGACATGACTGTCTTCTGAAGACTGCACTAGAGGGGAAGATGGAAGGGAAACGGCCAAGAGGAAAACCAAGAAGAAAGATGCTAGATCTACTTATGGAGCAAGAGGACAAGAAGATCAGTTACAAGGAGCTGATGAGAAGAGCACAGAGCCGTGCTGGATGGCGCCATCGTCATTGGAACCTGCCTTAGGGCAGAGCACGCAAAAAAAGAAAAAAAACAGCTAAACCATAGATAACATTCAAAATGTGGTTGCTGCACCCAAAGACAGCAATGCGAACGAACTCAACTGATGCAGTCCAGTTATACTGGAACTTATCAGTTCAGTGGATACCCAAAACTTATCTAATGCCTACCCTACTAACCAGTAACAACATTATGAGTGACTGAATTGTTACCAGTCTGAATGACCACGCCATCAACGTTATCCCCCTCAAGTAGCTTTACTGCAACCTAGATAAAGACATCATTGTAGCTTTTATGGCACTGGTAAATGTAGACTTGTTTTAGTTATTCTTTCACTGTTTACTTTTTAAATCTAGATAGTTAGAGCACCACTTCTTTGTATGCCTCGCCAGCTGATGCAACCTTTAACCTTCAACTTACGCCTAGACACCACCCATCTCAGAGCTATGAAGCATCACCTGTCATACGGGATCACAGTGTTACCTGCCACAGGTGAACACACACTGCCTTAAACCCAGTCAGACAGGCCGGAACTCGACTTACCTAGCCCCAAGGGATGGAAGGCTGAGTTGAACTAGAGGCCAGATGACTGGTTACATACTGTGATGGTTTACCTGTCCATCCAAGTAGTAGCTACTTCATAATGTGCAACCTGACCAGAATTCAAACCCAGAACCTAGCGATCCTAAGTCCAACGTCCTAACCGTTACACTATCAAGTCACTTTGCTGTTCAGGGCAACAGTGCATTAACTATTCACAGGTGGCTTACAACTAGGCCTATATTTAACACGGTGTGTGGACTCTGGACACGTTATCAAGAGACACCGGATACTGTACTAAGCACAACAAACAACACACGGTCGGTTACGCGCCATGACCGTAGCTTCATGTGAATGATTAGGAAGCAACCTCTAAGCCAGGCTACCCTGCATCGTTGGAATAACAAAACTACCCCCACCCCGCGACAAGTGTAAACAAGAAAACCCCAAGTGAGTTCCTCCTCCCACATTTAGTAGGCGGTGATTCCCCTAAGTCTGAGACACCAAGGCAATAGACCTCAGTACAGTACCGTGGGGCCGTGGCTGTCCTTTCCCCTCCCCCCGCCGTGTAATCTAGGAGCACGCCAGTTAGGTCTACACATAGCAATATATTTGCCAGTAATAGCAGTAGTCAGCTACGGCCCACTTATCTAATAACCAGGCTTCTCAGAAAGGGCAAAAGGACATCAGAGCAGTAACATAACGGTGCCGTAATGGTAATCGGCGCCTAAAAATCGCTCTCCACCCAACGCAAAAACGCAATGCAACGGCCTTTCAGGACGTAACAGCCAATACGCAAGGACAGAAGCGGTGACTGTCTGTTCTCAGGTTGTGTTGTGTGGAATGGAAACTAGGCTTAACACCTAAGCCATCCAGGAAGGAATCAGTCCACGCCTGGCACCATGCAGTAAAAAGTAAAAAGGTCAACTGAGGCAATGCCCCCTCCCCAGTAAGCATAGACGTTAGAAGAGGGGGGGCGGCGTAAGGCGAATGCTCACAGCCCCCCCCCTCTCAG
>Ga0209367_1003566_pt1 | contig 21213 bp, 15 predicted proteins | sample WorMetLIZISLAND2_FD_187412 | JGI IMG/M metagenome (GOLD analysis project Ga0209367, IMG submission 187412) | Marine gutless worms symbiont microbial communities from Max Planck institute for Marine Microbiology, Germany - Olavius geniculatus... ...
TCCGGAAACTGTTGTCTTAATTGATCGATATTCATAAGATCTCCTTTCGTTTGTTCTTTTAAGGAGATCTTACACCATGGGTGTGACAGATACGGTCACACTAACCTTAAAAATGTAGATAGGCTCGTTTAATTATTATTGAGACCGATCCGCCGAAGGCGGGCCTTCAATCTTCAATCTTCAATCTAAAATCTTCAATAAACTCAGCCCGGGAGGTAACCACATTTGAATCCGTTCTACAAAAATCTGGCTTTATGGTTGGTCATCACCTTGATGATGGTCATGCTCTATAATCTCTTCAGTCAGCAGCACATGGCGGAAACCAGCATCAGCTATACCGAATTTTTGGATATGGTAGAAAATGAGCGTGTTTCCGAGGTGGTTATTCAGGGTCAGGAACTACTCGTGACGGATACCGGCCGCAACCGTTTCAAAATCTACGCTCCCCAGGATAATGATCTGATCAACATCATGCGGAAAAAAGGCGTTATGATCAGTGCGAAACCACCGGCGGAAAATCCCTGGTATATGTCGGTGCTGGTTTCGTGGTTTCCAATGTTGGTGCTAATCGGCGTCTGGATATTTTTCATGCGACAGATGCAGTCCGGCGGCGGCAAAGCGCTCTCCTTCGGCAAAAGCCGGGCCCGGCTGAATACCGACCAATCCGAAAAAGTTACCTTTGAAGACGTTGCCGGCATCGATGAGGCCAAAGAAGAACTGGGAGAAATTGTCGAGTTTCTCAGGGATCCCAAGAAGTTTACCCGGCTGGGTGGACGGATTCCCAAAGGCGTGCTTTTAATGGGCCCGCCGGGTACCGGAAAAACCCTCCTGGGACGGGCCATTGCCGGCGAGGCCGGGGTGCCGTTTTTCAGCATCAGCGGTTCGGACTTCGTCGAAATGTTTGTCGGTGTAGGGGCTTCCCGGGTGCGGGATTTGTTCGTTCAGGGCAAAAAAAATGCGCCCTGCATTATCTTCATCGATGAGATCGATGCCATCGGCCGCCATCGCGGTGCGGGGCTTGGCGGCGGCCATGATGAAAGAGAGCAGACCCTCAATCAATTGCTGGTCGAAATGGACGGTTTCGAATCCAATGAGGGCGTCATTCTGATTTCGGCCACCAACCGGCCCGACGTGCTGGATCCGGCGTTGTTGCGTCCGGGACGTTTTGACAGGCAGGTCGTGGTGTCCATGCCGGACATTAAGGGGCGTGAAAAAATCCTCAAGGTCCACATGAAAAAAACGCCGACCAGTGGGGATGTGGACCCGCACATTCTGGCCAAAGGGACGCCCGGTTTTTCCGGGGCCGACCTGGAGAACCTGGTCAATGAGGCGGCCTTGCTGGCGGCCAAACGTGATAAAGAAAAAATCGAGATGGTCGACTTCGAAGAGTCGAAAGATAAAGTCTATATGGGGCTGGAGCGCAAATCCAAAGTGATCAAAGAAGAAGATCGCAAGGTTACCGCCTACCACGAAGGCGGCCACGCGCTGGTTGCCCGCTTTTTGCCCGGAACTGATGCCGTCAACAAGATTACCATTGTGCCGCGAGGGCGCGCAGCCGGAGTCACCTGGTTTTTACCCGAAGAGCGCGATTTCAGATTCAAGGACCAGCTTGAGAGTGAACTGGCGGTGGCCTTCGGCGGCCGGGTGGCAGAGGACATTGTTTTCAACCGCATTAGCACCGGGGCCGCCAATGATATCAAGCAGGCCACCGATCTGGCCCAGACAATGATCCGAAACTGGGGCATGAGTGAACAACTGGGCCCGCTGTCGTACTCCAAAGGCGAAGAGCAGGTATTTCTGGGTCGGGAAATCGCACAGCACCGGGATTACTCGGAAGCCACGGCTCAAAAGATCGACGATGAAATCAATAAACTGATCAATGACGCCTATCAGTGCGCTACGGATGTCCTGAAAGAAAACATGGACATTCTTCACAAATTGGCGGATGAATTGCTTGAAAAAGAAACCGTGATGGGACAGGAGTTGGATGAACTGATACGGACCTTGAGACCCGGCATCAAACTCCATACCCCTGACTCTGACGACCAAGATCCGGAACAGGATCAGGCCGGTTCCGAACCGACCTGATCGGATGAAGATTCGCCGGAAATATCGCCTGTCGTGGCCGGGCCACACCCTGGATCTAGGACATCGAACCTGCATTATGGGTGTCGTCAATGTGACGCCGGACTCTTTTTCGGACGGCGGCAAGTTTTTCGATTGTGATACCGCCGTGGAGCAGGGTGTGAAACTGGCGGCTGACGGCGCCGCTATCGTGGATGTCGGCGGTGAATCGACTCGGCCGTTTTCAGATCCGGTTACGGTCGAGGAAGAGATCCAACGGGTTGTGCCGGTGATCGAAAAGCTGGCGCGGCGCATATCCATCCCCATATCTATTGATACCACCAAAGCCGAGGTGGCCAGGCGGGCGTTGGATGCGGGCGCTTCGATTATCAACGACGTGGCTGCGTTGCGATTTGATCCCGAGCTGGCGTCGATTGCCGTCGAATATGAGACGCCGGTGATCCTGATGCACATGCTGGGGGATCCGAAAAGCATGCAGCAGTCACCTCGCTATGAAAATCTAATTCAGGAGATACGGGCTTTCTTGGCTGATGCTGCAGAAAGAGCAATGACGCTGGGGATATCTCCCGACAAAATTATTCTGGACCCCGGAATTGGGTTCGGCAAAACGGTCGAACACAATCTTTTCCTGATCAGGCAACTGCATGACTTTGCCAGCCTAAATACCCCACTACTGCTCGGAGCCTCCCGCAAGTCCTTTATTCGTAAATTATTGAAAGACGCAGCCGAATCGGATATAGCGCCGGACCTGCCCCTGGTCGAAACCGGATCCCAGGCGGCGGTGGCCGCTGCCATCATAAACGGCGCCCATATCGTCCGGGTGCATGATGTTGCCGGATCGCTGGCAACGGCCAAGATTGTCGATGCGATTGTCAATTCTGAGGGCTGAGGACAGAGGTCAGAGGACAGAGGACAGAGGTCAGAGGACAGAGGACAGAAGACAGAGGTCAGAGGACAGAAGACAGAGGTCAGAGGACAGAAGACAGAGGTCAAAGGTCAGAAGACAGAGGACAGAAGACAGAGGACAGAGGTCAGAGGTCAGAGCACAGAAGACAGAGGTCAGAGGACAGAGGTCAGAGGTCAGAGGACAGAAGACAGATTTCAGAGGGCTGAGGGTTTCGATTGGGGATTGCGGATTTAAGGTATTCTGTCTATTTTAATTCGACTGAGCGACGTGTGGGGTCGTAGCTCGAAGAGCGAAGCCCCAAGCGATTCAACAAATCTTCAATCTTCAATCCGGCTTCCGCCGATTAGTCCATTTGCAGGTTCTTTTCCAACTCGGCGATTTCGGCGTAAATGACCTGCTTTTCCGTCGGGCTCAATTTTTCTTCGTTCAGGCGTTTTCGCAAACCGATCAGCCGCATCTCCTCGCGGTAATCACTGCAGGTATATTTATTTTTTTGCGACATATCCGAATATACTAGTCCACCCGGCAAATGTAAACAACTCGCCACGCTTTTATCATGCCCGGCCGGTTTCTTTCAAGGCTTCTAAGAAAACGCGGTAGAACATTTCGTTATCCGTAATGCCGCGGCTTAAAATTTTACCGATATCCGGTATGTTTTTACTGTTGATAATCAGGTTAACACTGGCGTTAAAAGACATCATGTTGTCCATCGTGCGATACCGGTTGCTGATCATGGCAACAAAAATCTGGCGGCGGACCGACATCGACAGACGCTCCAGATATATCAGAACTCCGTTGGAATCCGGACTTCTCGAATCAAAGGTTTCGTTAACCACAATCAGATCATATACGTGGTAGCGCATTCTTTTGAGAGCGTCCCGGGAACTTTCCGCTTGCGTAATTTGATATTCCATCAGATGCAGGGCACTGTGTATCGTTTTGATGGCCTGCGGGTTTTGTTCACAAACCAGGGCCGTCAGACCGTCTTCTTCAATAAAGTCGAAAGGCTTGTCTGAGGCGTCGTATCCGCCGCTATTCGTTGATTGTTCAAAGCCCACCGTATTCGCCGCTTTGACTCTATCGGCCGGATTAATGGTAATCTGGACCTTACATTTAGGGCAAGGTAATTTGGCGACCCGACCGGCGGGAATTTTATTGGCTGGCAGGCGAAATTTGCTCAAGCAGGTATAGCAGATAATTTCCATAAGTACCTTTAGTTTGGCCGGTTGTAACTGCGATCGATTTCCAGTTTTTCAATATCGGTGGTGGCTTCTCCCCGCGAACTTTTAATCGCATCGATGCCGCGTCCCACAATTCCCCGCTGCGAGGCATAAACCATGGCGGTCTGCTGGGTAATCTTGCCTCCCTCGAACAACCCGACTAGATGCTGATCAAAGGTCGTCATTCCAAAGGCATTGCTGGATTCCATGATGTCATAAAATGTCTTGCCTTCCGATTCACCATTCAGAATAGCATCCTGGACACGCATATTGGTTCTTAGAATTTCGAAAGTGGCGACCCGACCGCCGCCGACCTTTGGCAGCAATCGTTGACACACAATCCAACGCATGGAATCTGCCAATCGAATCCGTATCTGACGTTCGTCTTCGTTGGGAAACATGCCGATAATACGGTTGACCGTAGATCCGGCATCGACGGTATGCAGGGTAGTCAACACCAGATGCCCGGTTTCAGCCGCACTGAGTCCGATTTCGACGGTTTCCTTGTCACGCATTTCACCGACCAGGATCACTTTGGGCGCCTGCCGCAAAGCCGCACGCAGGCCGCTGGCATATTGGTCGAAATCCAGTCCGAGTTCACGCTGGTTAAACGTGGACTTCTTATGGGGATGCTGATATTCCACCGGATCTTCCAGGGTGATGATGTGAACGGATTTGGTTTCGTTGATCTGGTCCAAAATTGCAGCCAGGGATGTGGTTTTACCAGAGCCGGTGGCACCGGTGACCAGCACGAGACCATTTATTTCCTTGGCAACCTCGTACATGGATTTCGGTAAAGACCGTTCCTGTATGGTCGGGATCTTGGACTCAAGTTTACGCAAAACGATGGATATATTGGCACCCTGGGAAAATATATTGACCCTGAAACGCGCTTTGCCGGGCAAGCCGTATGAAAGGTCGCATGATCCCGTTTCCATCAACGATTTTGTCAAACGACGGTCCTTATTGATGAGATTTAAAGCCAGTATTTCAGTCTGAAAAGGGGTCAGTGCTTTAAAACTGGGCTTGATGGTAACGGGGATCAATTCTCCCGCGCTTTCAACCTGCATGGGCTTCCCGACAGTGAAATTCAGATCGGATACATCCCGATGAAAATCAAGCATTCCGACCAGTATATGATCGATTTCCTGTTTTTTCATAGATCCACTTTATGCTTCCGTAAAATCAGCCGGCGGTGACGTCAACAGGGGACGAAAACGGCCCTTTTCATTGGCTTTGGCGTAACCTTCCTCGGCGCTGATCATGCCTTTTTTGTAGAGGTCCATGATCGAGTCATCCAGCAGAACCATGCCCCACTTTTTACCGGTTTGGATCATGGAAGGAATCTGATGGGTTTTGCCTTCCCGAATCAGGTTCCGAACCGCCGGATTGGCGATCAGTATTTCCAGTGCGACCACTCGGCCTTTGCGATCGATGCGTTTAAAAAGAGTCTGGGCAATAACGGCCCGCAGGCCGTCGGAGAGAGTTGAACGAATGAGAGGCTGCTCATGCGATGGAAAAACTTCGATCACCCGGTCGACGGTCTTGTAGGCACTGGAGGTATGCAGCGTGGAAAATACCAGATGGCCGGTGGATGCCGCTTCAACCGCCAGGGAAATCGTTTCGAGATCACGCATTTCTCCCACCAGAATGATATCCGGATCTTCACGCAGCGCGCCACGTAGGGCGGTGGCAAATGACTCCGTATGAACGCCCACCTCGCGGTGATTGACGAGGCAACCTTGACTTGTGTGTACAAATTCTATCGGATCTTCAACGGTGATAATATGATCTTTGCGTACCCGGTTCGATATATCGACAATTGCTGCCAGTGTGGTGGATTTCCCACTACCCGTAGGTCCTGTAACCAGAACCAGCCCGCGTGGCAGCGAGGCCAGTTTTGAGACTACCGGCGGAAGACCAAGCTGTTCGGCTGTCATAATGGCACTGGGGATTTCTCTAAAAACGGCACCGACACCATTTTTTTTGCATAAAAAAATTGGCGCGATATCTGGCCAGCCCCGGTATTTCGTAGCCAAAATCGATGTCGCCGGATTCTTCGAACGTTTTAATTTTCTGTTCGGAAGCAATTTCGTAAAGCATGCCCCTTAAATCATCATTATCAAGAACCTTATACTTAACGCGCTCAATATCACCCCGGATTCTGAGGGCCGGGGGTGAACCTGCCGCCAGATGCAGATCGGAGGCTCCCTGTTCATTCATCAATTTAAAAAATGCGTCAATCTTTGCCATTAATAGCTCCTGCCGTCACACAACTCGTCCAAAAAAATACCACGGAAACACTTTGGATTGTCACTGAATTGGAAAATCAATTGCGATTTTCATAGCTGCAATCGGTCTGACCATTCGCTTGATGCGGCGAGTGTCCCCCGTACTGTCCCCGATTGCGCTATATTGACCGTGCCAACCCGAGTCCTTTCGTGGCAAATTTAAGCGATAGAAGTCATTCCGGTACGGAAACCAATTATGAATCCAAGCCCGCAAAAGCCTCATGATGCGCGCTGCCGTCCAGACCCCCGACCCGGCGCTTTTGCTGGAGATTTGCCGGTTTCCGCGACCTTTACTTCGCTTGTTTCAATACCTTCAGCTTGCCGTCCTCCTCGTCCATTTCCTTGGTGCTTTCTTTACTTATTTCAAGCAGTTTGCTGTGAGCCTCGATAATCGAACTGATCTGCACTTCAATTTGCATGCGCTGTCTTTTCAACTCTGAAATATCTTCATGCAATTGTGCCAGCCGGTTATGGGCTTTATTCAGTATCTTTTCAGCCTTGACCTCTGCTTCCGCGATAATCAGCTCAGCCGATTTACGGGCATTGTCTTTCATTTGATCCAGAACTTTTTGGGAATTCAGCAGGGCCCGTTTAAACGTCTCTTCGCGTTTGCGGTATCCCTGAATTTCAAGCTCAAGTCTCCGGACCTCTTCCTGTTGATCTTTGTGGGTTCTTTGCAGCCCTTCGAATGCAATCGCCAGCTGCTCTAAGAACGCATCTACTTCCCGTATGTCGAATCCGCGAAATCTGGTTTTAAACTTCTGTTGCTGAATATCAAGGGGAGTTAGATTCATCGGTTTTGCCTGCCTTTCCGTTTAACGTAACGATCTGGCAAGTTCTATTAGACTTACCACAACGAATTCTTGTAGAAAGATAACAGCTAAAAGAACGATTATCGGAGAAAAATCAATTCCGCCAAAGCTTAGCGGGATTCTCCTGCGAATCTGGTAAAGTACGGGCTCGGTTACATTGTGGATAAAGCGAACGATTGGATTGTAAGGGTCCGGATTTACCCAGGACAAAATCGCGCGGGCGATTACAATCCACATAAAAATATTGAGTACCCATTTGAGAACCTCAGCCACTGCGGCCAGAAAATTACTGATAACAAACATGTGGGACCAACCTTCTTTATTTGACTCATCGAGTAATAAAAATAGAAATAATTTAACTTCAAGACAATAGCAAGACTAAATTATATTCTTTCCGATAAGTCAAGGGATATCATGAAAAATCAAAGGGTAAGCCCCCATTAAGTCGCCGCTTCTCCCTCGGGATCGCTGCCACACGTCATTCGCTCACCAATATTAAATCAATTCAGCCCGATAAGTTTACCTCCCCGAAATATTTACGATAAAACGATACAATGTTTATATCGGCCGGGATGGTAGGAAACTTAATCAGAACTTAAGCCATTTGGAAAAAAAATCGATCGACCATATCACGCAACCGGCAATGTCCTGAATTTGATAAATAAAATTAATAATATCACGTCCTTCGGTAGAAAGCAAACCGGCGGGGCAAATGGATAATGAATATTGAATAATGAATAATTGAGGTTAAAAGCCGGTATTCGGCTAAAGCTAAAAAATGGGTATAGGGTATAAGGTGTAGGGTTTAGGGCATAGGGCATAGGAAAAAGGTGCTTAGCCCCTCATTGCGCTAATCCTTAATCTGACCCTATACCATAAACCCTTTACCCTATACCGCTGGATTTAAAGGTAAATGATTTGTTTTATCCAAAAACTTGAGTGGGGCACTGTTTACCAAATTTCGACAATTACCCTCCTGCAACCATGGGAATTAAAAAAACTTGTGCATTGTCCGGGATGGTGGTTTTGTCGAAATTGGGACGCGAGACATAATTTTCATTGATCCGCACCACAGCATAGGGATGCGCATCGTCGAGTTGCTTGAGCAAATCGCTGATGGTCATCCCCTCATGCCAGGTGACTGTTTTTCCGGCAACCTGAATCACTGATCGACTCCATGGGACTTGAGCAGTTCCAGGATCTCCGGGAAATCGATGCCGAGGCTTTTTACCTTCGCCACGGTCGGGATACCGTCGGGGGTCCACCCGCGGCGCGCATAAACCGCATCCTGGAGCTTGGTATACTGATCCTCCCTGATTTTACGCAGCAGTATTAATTTCTCAGCAGTGGTTTTGCCTGCGATATCGACATTATACTTTTCCTGCAGCTGCGTGTCGTAGCGCTCCTCCCGCGACTCGTATTCCAATTCGGTAACCGGCCCTACAGCCCGGTAGGGCAGCGCATCGTGTTCCCGCCGACCGAATCCCATTTTCAAATTGAAGATCCGTTGAAAGTTGTAAACGGCTTCGCTCATCGGAATCAAGTCATCAGGGGTAACCGACCGGCCCGTGACCACGCTGAAATACTCGCTGTACCACTGAACGTGTTTCATCACTTTGGCCGGCTCCTCCGTGTCCTTGTTGTCTTCGGGCACGATGTCGTTCCAGGGAAGCTTACACAGTCCGCAAAGACTGAACCAGGTGCGAAACATGGGGAACCAGTGCAGTGCTTCGGCCTTTTGCTCAAAGGTCGGCATGAAATTATGCACCATATCAAGAAATATCAGCCAGGCTTCATCATGCTGGGGGCCTTTCAGCGCCAGACCATATCCACCTTGCTGGGCCAGGGATTCCTTGGTCATGTATTCTGAAAATTCAAGGCCTTTGGCCTCCATGCCGATATCGGCCATCACAGACGGCTCGGAACCATAATCCCTGGCAAATATCTCCTTCATTTTGCGGACACCTTGGCCGACGACACGACCAAAGCCTTCACCGGCGGCCATTTGATGCACCAGATCCAAAGCGCTCATGCGATTGCCGAAGCTCAGGTCCATTCCGTCGGTGTGGCTTTCATCAATCAGTCCCATTTCAAAACATTCCATGGCAAAGGCCACGGCGGTGCCAACAGATATGGTGTCCAGACCGTAGGCATCACAATAAAAATTTAATTCGGCGACAGTATGCGGATCAAAAATTCCCAGATTGGAACCGCAGCCGGCGATGGTCTCATACTCGGGTCCGTCGACAAATACTTTGCGTCCTCTAAAAGGTCCGGTTAGAGGCACAAAATCTTTGATCCCATGGGAGCAGGCCACCGTACATCCCATCCAGCACCCATCGAAACCCGGATCAAAAAGCAGGCGATAGACCGCCTGGCCCAAATTGGGGGCCTGGAGATGTGAACCATAGCGAAAATTGTGGGTCGGCAGCAAATCGTGATCATTCATAATGGTGACCAGATGGGTGGTCCCAATTCGGGCCATCTCATTTTGTTTGGGATCCAACTCGACGATTTCACGGGAATAGGTTTTGGCCACTACTTTCAAGGCTTCTTTATCAGCCGGTTTATTGGTATCGACGGTTACCGAATCGCTGCGCACAACCAGGGCTTTGATCTTTTTGTCGGCAAATACGGTGCCGATACCACCGCGGCCGGCCTGTTTGTACCGGGCTCGTTTACGCTTGGCATCGTACCAGGTGAAGTTCAAACAACCGATCAAGGTGTTTTTGGCGCCCGGTCCGGCTGAAACCACCGAGATACTGCGCGGTTTGCCGGCGGAAAAATGTTCGGTCAACCGCGCCGACAATTCGTAAGAATTTTGCGGCAGGCCGGATGCCTCGAAGATCTGAACCTGACCTTCAATGCCGTCAATAAGAATAATCGTTTCTGCGGTTGCCTTGCCTTGGATTTCCATTGCATCAAACCCGGAAAATTTCAGGTAGGGGCCGAAATAACCCCCGACATTGGAATCAATGGCCGCACCGGTCAGCGGTGAAATGGTGGTGACAATGCTTTTGCCCGATCCCGGATAAGAAGGGGTGCCCCCCATGGGGCCGCAGGCGATGCAGACGGCATTTTGAGGATCATTCCACCGGGTGGTCGACTCGACAGCGTGCCACAACAGCCAAAGATCATAACCTTTGCCGCCGATGAATATCTCTTTGGTTTTCTGATCGACCGGTTTCACGGCAGCGTCCGAATCAGACAAATTCACGTATAGGGTTTGATCGACATATCCCTTGTCAACTTCCGGCCGTTGGTATTCCAGGGTTTTGATTAATTTCAAATCATAATCGGACATGACTGTGCTCCTTGGGGTTTGAAGGTTCAAGGTTCCGAGTTCAAAGGTTCAGAGGTTCAGGGTTCAGGAGACTCGATTCTTGATGCTGGATACTCGATGCTCGATACTTGATACTGGATTCTCGATACTGGATTCTCGATACTCGATACTGGATTCTCGATACTGGTTACTTGGTACTTAATACTGGATTCTCGACACTGGATAGTCGGCGACGCATGTTTTTTCTCGCTATATATTACCCTTCGATCTAGTAATCAAGCTTCAATTGGCAATTCAGTTAACAGGTTACGGAATACAGAAATCAGAGGACAGATGACAGATGACAGCCTTCTACCATAAACCTAAAACCGATTACCTAACCTTTTGCTTTGAGCTCTGAGCATTCAGCTTTGAGCTATTTTTCTTTCTACCCTCAACCCTCTACCTTATACCCTATACCTTAAACCTATTTTTTCCGAAAACCGAATGCCGAATACCGGCCTTTTTTCCAGCATCCAGAATCGAGTATCCAGCATCGAGCATCCAGTCATCACTTCAGCGCTTCATCCCCTTCAAATTTTCGGTACGGTGAAAATTCAGCCAGGATAATTTCGTCATCCGCCGTCGTATGGCCCGCGACCAGGCGGGCGGCAAGCTCGGCCACTCCGGGAGCCAGCATCAGACCCTGGCCGCACATGCCGGTGGTGTGCAGCAGGCCTTTTATCTCGCGGTTCCAACCCACCAGGGGCGCGCCGTCGGGTGTCATCGGATACAGACCGCGCCAGGTCCGGCGCACCCGCAGATTCTTTAAGCGCGGCAGCAGCCGAACCATGCGGGCACAGACCTGGGGCAGAAAGACCGAGGTTTCCCGCTTGTCTTTGCCGACGATCGGCGGGTCGGGGGTAATACAGAAAATTACCTGCCCCTGCTTGTTCTGATAAAAATAATAGCTTTTGGAACCCGGTGCCGGCCGAATATCGACCACCATGCAGTTAAAAAACCGCTGCACCGGTTCGGTAATGGCGCCTTCATGGGAATCGGGCATGATCGGCAGGTCCACCCCGGTGCTCTGGCACAGTTCCGGAGAGTACGGTCCGGCCGCATCGATCACCACCTCCGAACTGTAGCGGTTTTTGTCGGTGACCACCTCCGCCACCTGGCCGTTGCGGCAAACAATCTCGGTGATATGTTCCTTGAAGTGAAAGGTTGTCCCCAACTCCAGCGCCCGGCGGTAGAACGCGTTGATCGAAAGCAACGGCGATATGGAGCCGTCGTCGGGAGATACCGTACCGCCGCGCAAGTCCCGGGTATTGATCCCGGGTACCAGCGACTCTATTTCCGTCGAACCAACCCAGTCGATGTTCAAACCATGCCCTTGTTGGGCCGGCAGCAATCCTTTCAACAGCTTTTCGTCTTCCGGCCGGAACACCGGATAGACATAGCCGCCTTTTAGCCATTCGATGTTATCGCCGTAACGCTGCTGCCAGGTGGAAAATATTTCAATTGATCGGCGGCAGGTAATTATTTTGCCCGGGGTGGAGTGCGTGGCCCTGATTCCGCCGATGGCATGTTTGTTCTCGCCCTGGCCGGGAGACGGGTGCATATCGATCACCAGCGGCTTGATGCCAACTTCCGCCAGCGACATGGCCGTAGGGACGCCTACGGAACCGGCTCCTACTATTATTACATCGTATGCCAATTTAAAATCATTCCTTAAAACCTGTGACTATAAGTCTGCGATTGAGGTTACCAAGCTTAATTAAATCCCAAATCACAAATCGCAAATGCCAAACAAATTACAATACCCAAATTCGAAATTCCAAATTGTTTCGGTCATTGATTATTGGAATTTGCGATTTATTTGTTATTTGGTGCTTGTATTTTGAGATTTAAATAAATTCATGCCGAATGCCATGTTTCATCGAATTCGGTTGGCTATACGGCTAGAATATAATTATGATTCTAAATCGCAACCCGCAAATACGCCGATCGGCACCTCTACGAACAGCGGCCGGTCCACCCGGTCCGTGACCATTTTCAAATCGATGCCTTCTTCCTGGAATATACGCCAGATCATGGGACGGCAGGTCTTGGAACCGCAGGCCCCCATGCCGGCGCGGGTCAACGCTTTAATTTGATTAAAGTCCCGGATACCATTTCTGATTATTTCGCGAATTTCTCCGGCCGTCACCCGCTCGCAGCGACACACAATGGCCTCATCCGGCGGGGGTTCTTTTTCGTAGATGGTCGAAGGTTCAATTTGTTTTTCCTGCACCCAGATTCCCACCGCCGCTTTGGCGACGGATTTATGAACCTTCAATCTGACCAGCAGGGTGCCGGGATACTTGCGCCGCGAGCTGACTTTTTCCACGGGAAAATATCCCAGTATCGCGCCGTCCAGATCGGTGACCGGAACGATTTGGCCGATTGCCACTTTTTCGCGCCAGACTTCGTAAGGCAGGGTCACAAAGGGATGGGACGGATCCTCTCTGAAGTCGACCATTGTAACTGAAAGCCCGGGGCACACGGCCAGGCAGCTTGCACAGCCAGTGCAGGCATCCATGTCAACCAGATAAGGCAGGCCGGTAATCTTATCTTCCCGGGTTTTGACGGCCCCCACCGGGCAGACCGAAGTGCAGGGGTTGCAGGGGACTTCCTGATAGCAGTGAAAGATGGGAAACACCCCTTCTTCCCTGGTCGGCAGTTTGCGATGGGTGGCCGGCCCCGGTTTGGATTTTAAAATAGTGGCCTTGGCATCCCATTCCCCGCCCCGCTGTTCAACTTCAATGTTCAGGGCCTGGGCGATTTTATGGCCTTCGATCTTGCCCGTGAACATGGCGGCGGATGCTTCGGCAATTTCCTGGGCATCACCGGCGCAATACACATCCATGCCCCACTGTTTGGCCTTGAGATAAAATTCGTTAACCTCGGCCAGACCCACGGCGATCAGGACCGTGTCGACTTCAAAGGTTTTACGGCTGTCGGGCATGACATTCCATTTTTCGTCCAAACCGGCGATGGTGACGGATTCAATCTGATCCGCTCCGTTGGCGCTGACCACCGTATGGCCGGTATAGATCGGGACGCCCAGTCGTTTGAGCTTGTCGGCGTGTACCTTGTACCCGCCCACTTGGGGCAGCGCTTCGATCAGGGCCACCACGGCGATGCCGGCTTGAATTGCATGATATCCGGCGATCAGTCCGACGTTGCCGCCGCCCACAATCAATACCTTTTCAGAGCACTTTACCAGATCGCGGTTGACCAGGGTTTGAAAGGCCCCGGCTCCGTATACGCCGGGCAGAGTGTTGCCCGGAAAGGAGAGCATTTTCTCCCTTGCGCCGGTGGTCACCAAAAGCTTTTTGGGTTTTATCTTTTTATATTGCCGGTCTTTTTCCACGCCCACGATTTTATCTGAAAATACGGCCACAGCGGTCGTGTTTAGCCAAACTTCCACCGAACTCAGGGCGGCAAGCTCCTCCTGCAGTAGGTTGCCGATCTCAAAACCCCGGGTGCCGGCATGGGAATCTTTGACCGATCCAAAGAATTTATGGGTTTGGAGCACGAGTTTACCCCCCAGTCGATCCTTGTCATCGAGAATCAGGGTATTGACGTTCAGTTTACCCAGCTCGATGGCCGCCGAGAGCCCGGCCGGGCCGCCGCCGATAATCAGAACATCGACTTCCTTGACGGTAATCTCAGCCGTGTTGGGAACGCCGTTGTCTTGGGGAATGGCTGGAAGGCCTTCCGCACGTTCAATGGCCATGGCCGCTTTGAGCGGAGTCATACAAGATTTCACCGGCAGGCCGTCCGCCATGACCAGGCACTGGGAACATTGCCCGTTGGCGCAGAAGATCCCCTGGGGACTGTGGTCTTTAGGATGGTGCCCGAAAATCCGAACGCCGCCGGCAAACAGGGCCGAAGATATCATCTCCCCCGCGTAACCGGTCATTGGCCGACCGTTCCAGGTGAATTGCACCTCCGTTCGTTCGGGTATGTCAAGAATTGGGTGTTTGGTGATCCGGTATTGTGTCATTTTCTGTGCCAATATGATGGTTATCCGATTTTTCCTGTTTGCCCGTTAGCCCGTTATAGTCTGTTTAGCCAGTTAACCGGTTCAGGATTTCCGGTAAATATGTGACTGGAACGCCGCTTGCAACGCTTTCCGGCAAACGCACAAACGGGCTCAACCGGCTAACGGGCCCACGGGCCAACCGGCACACCGGCTAACGGACTCAACCGGCGGCGTCGGCTTCCTTATTGTTCATATACCGGTTAAACTGCTTAACATGCTGCCGGGCCAGTTCACGGGCCTGCTCCACCCGGCCTTTTTCAACGGCGGTTACAATGTCGCAAAGATCGCGGTAATTTTCTTCCAGCTCCCGCTCCTCCATGGAAAGAAAGCGATCGTAATACCGATGAATGTTGGCGTGGATCGAATGCAGCACCGATATATAAATCGGGTTTCCCGTAATGTCGGCCATGGCCATGTGGATCTGTTTATCGATGCTGATAAAAGCATCGCGCCGGGAACGGCCTCCTTCCACACACTTGCGGGCTTCGGCCAGCAATTGCTTCAGTTTTAAGATATCTTCCAGCCGGCGTCTTTGAGCCGCATGCGCGGCGATGATGCCTTCCACGTCTTCCCGAAATTGGGCCAGGTGATTTAGCGAAACTTTTTGCGATCGGATCAGCAGCCCCAGACTTTCACTGATCTGTTCGGTATCGACCGCCTTGACAACCGATCCGCCGCCTACTCCCAATTTGATTTCAATCAGACCCTTCTGCTCCAGCACCCGCAGGGCTTCGCGCAGGGTGCCGCGGCTGATGTTGAACATGGATTTTAATTCCCGCTCAGCCGGCAGGGTCTGGCCGGTTTCCAGGCGCCCGTCAAATATCGCCTCCTGGATCTGTTCGACCACGTCCTGAAAAACTTTGGTTTGCTTGGCGGCCTGAAACATGCAGTCCCCGTATTAAAATGACGAATGAAAATTGACGAATGACGAATGATGGAATCGCATCGCGAAATCTTTTTTAAAACTGGCAGAATACAATATTCTATGTTGGACGTTCATTAGCTTCTCAATTGATCATACTGGGCACTAGCGGCCAGAGGCAACGGTCTTAGGGTTGCTGGGAGGCGAAACCTGTTGTGCCGGAGCCCATAGTATAATGGTTAGACCATTATACATGCCTTCTATAAATCACGTCAATGCAAAAAAGTTTGCTTTTTGATGTTCAAGATTCACCGTTCAGGCGCTGATCAAGCGTATTTGCAATGACAATAATTGCCCCGATTTCTGACAAAATTCGGCATAAAGCAAAGGAAAACGGTTTGTATCATTTCCCCTATCATCAGATAACAAATTGAAATCATGTGGATTTGTCCATCTACAGCGCCCAGGGAATAGTTCTTGCTATCTTCTGAGGGGTTAATCTGATCGGCAGGAAGATCACCCGAAGGTGTGACAACTCGTATAAAAATTGAAAATCGGAGGCGATTTCATGATCAGAAAGGTATCGCTGACCTTATCTTTGCTGTTTTTGGTGGGCATGGTTATCCCGCTTGACATTCCTTTTTTCGGCAAAGTTCTGCTACCGGCCACGGCATTTAGCCAAGGAGGTCCGGGGCTCGAGGACTTTGCCCTTTATTCCCACCAGGATTCACTATTCGAAAATATTGCAATTTCCAGGGACAGCATCGATATCAAAAAGAGCGCCTCCGGCGGGGTGAGTTTTCACTATCACGAATACCGCCCACCAATCGCAGACCCTCAGACATTTTCCACCGCGGAGGACGCGCCGGCATCGATTACGCTGACCGGATCGGACCCGGATGACGATGCCTTGAGTTATGGCGGGTTTTCCCAGCCGCGGCACGTCAACCTGACCGGCAGTGCCTCCGATCTCAATTATATGCCCGATGCAAACGATAACGGCATCGATGATTTCAGCGTCACGATCAATGACGGGACCGCGGGCGCCGCTGCCGCCTTGGTGAACATTGCGGTGACGGCCGTCAAAGATGCGCCGGCGGCCAATCCCAATAATACCGACAGCGCGCCCGATGCAGTGACCAATATCGCCAATCCGTGGACGGTAATCGTTCCCGACGTTGTGGGTCCAGTCCGTGCGGATGCCGAAGGCGCCCTCACTGAAGCGGGCTTGACGGCTGAATCGATTTCCGTCAAAAACGGCAACACGATTCCCGACGATCAAGTGATCATTCAGACGCCAGCCGCGGGGGCCGCCATAGCGGAAGCGGCGGCGGTGGACCTGGTCGTCTCCCCGGGGCCGGAAAGTCAATTGCCAACCGTCTCCATAAATGCGTCTCCGGAATTTATCAACCCGGGCGAATCCGCCACCCTATCCTGGACCGCCATCCATGGGATCGGCTCCGTCAATCCCAACGATGCCGAAACCATCCAAATGATCGACCAAGATCCGGTATCCACTACCCTAACCACCGATTCTGACGGCATCACCGATGCGCTGGACGCCGATGGTGACGATCAGCCCGATGATCTGAACGGCAATGGATCCTTCAGCGATGAGGTATTGGGACTGGCAGACGCCCAAAGATATACACCGGGAGCGACCTTCTGGAGGGTTGCCGTCTCCCATTTTACTCCCTGGGGCTTGAACTGGCTCCGTGGTTTTCCAGGCGATGCGATTGCCGTCAATACAAAAGGAAAAGCAACCCTGGATTCTCAGTGTGAGGGCGACTGCCCGGTAACGGTTGCTTCTAATATTGAAGCCAGAAGCCGCATCTTCCACAAAGATATTTCAATATCTGGCACCGGTATAACCTTGCATTATGCCAGTGACCGGGTCAAGGGATACCGGCAGGTGATTACAGTGCCGGCCAGTGGGGACACGGTTCCGGTGAGTCTTAAGCGAATTATTGCGCGGGTTGAAGTTGCGGGTCGTTCGTTTGAACAGATCTTGGATCCTTTGCCGGACCAAATGGCAAAATTTGTCTGGGATGACAGGGATCATCTGGGCCGACCGGTGCATTCACCCATAACCGCCCATGTCAGCGTAGGCTTTGCCTATGATGCAGTTTATCTTGCACCGGGAGAATCTGACCAGTCGCTTGCCCAGGCCGGCTCCGATATAGCCCGAATAATCGCGAGAGAGGAGATAATTTCCTGGAAGCGCAGCCGGATCGATGTTGCCCCGAAAACAGGGGGCAAAAATGTTTTAGCGGAAGGTTGGACAATTTCCATCCACCATCAAATCGCGCCATCTCAACCCGGGTTGTTGTTTAAGGGCGACGGTACGACGAGAACGAGAGACTTGCCCCTCATCAGCACCATTGCCGGCAGCGGCCTGATGGGCTACGGCGGTGATGGGGAACCGCCCACCGGAGAAATCCCTTTTGCCGAGAACAGTGGTTTAGGCCATATTTTCTCCGGCACAGGAATGCACCAAAAAACGTACAATTTGGAAACCGGCCTGACTTTACGGTCGTTTATCTACGATGAGGACGACCGCCTGCAGGCCATCAGCGACCAGTTCGGCAACACGATCCATATCGAACGTGATGCCGCCGGATTGCCTTTGGCCATCATTTCACCGGAGGGGATCCGCACCGAATTGACCATCGATGCCGACAATCATCTGACCCGGATCACCTACGCGGACGGAAATTATTACCGCTTCGAATATACACCCGAGGGGTTAATGACCGCCGAAACCCAACCGGCGGGCAACCGGTTTGAACAAGTCTATAGCCAAACCGGCAGATTAACCGATGCCTATGATGATCAGGGCGGTCATTGGAATTATCAAAGAACGGCCTCGGTAGACGGCGATATCTTAACCCGGCAGACAACCGGCGAAGCGAATGTTATGAGCTATCTCGATTGTACCGACAGCACCGGCGTCTTTATGTCCACCATCACAGATCCGTCCGGTTCGCAAACTTTGTTTACGAGATCCGCCGACGGGTTGTCTGAAAGCAAGTCGTCTGAGTGCGGTACGGAGCGAAAGCTCAAATATGATACGGATTCTGAATACAAGTTTCAGTTCCTCAAACAAATTACCGAAACCAGCCTCTCCGGCTTGGTAAAGGTGGTGGAAAGGGACAAGTCCTACCCGGATACGGACGCGGATGATGTTCCGGACATCGTCAACACGAAAATTGTCTTAAACGGTAAAACCACAACATTTGCCCATTACATCCCGGCGGCTGAAAAGGTCGCAACGTCGCCGGAGGGACGAACAGTAATATGGCTGTATGATTCTGATACGCTTTTGACCGAAAGTGTACTGATCCCCGGTCTTTATGATACCAGCTATGAATATGATGCCAAGGGCCGCTTGACCCGGGTCAACACCCATACTAGGCAGACTGTTTTGGCATACGGCCCAGAAGGATGGCTGGCATCCGTTACGGATGCTGAGAAACGCACCACCGGCTACCGCTATGATGCCCTGGGACGGGTCACGGAAATCAGCCGGACGGACGGCAGCTACATCGATTTTGAATACGACGCCAACGGCAATCTGACCGTGTTGACCAATCCCACGGGTATTGCCCATGGTTTCGGGTTTAACAGCGTCAACCACAACAGCTCATATCAAACTCCGCTAAGTGGCAGCTACAACTACGTGTACGACAAAGACCGGCGGTTGATGCAGACCAATTTTCCATCCGGTAAAACCATCATCAACGATTACGCCGATCCTGCCAATCCGGCTGACAAATCCAGGCTCAGGCAAATAGTCTCCCCGGAGGGCAATATTGATTTCACCTATCAGTGCGGAAACCGGGTTGGATCGATCAGCAAGGGCTCGGAATCCATTGCCTACAGCTATGACGGCGAGCTGGTCACATCCGAAAGGCTGAGCGGAACCCTGAATCAGTCCATAGAATACACATACAACAGCGACTTTGATGTGGCCGGAAGCACGTATGCGGGCGATACCGTCACTTACAGCTATGACAACGATGGCCTTTTAACCGGTGCCGGCAACCTCACCATCTGGCGCAATGTCGACAACGGATTGGCCGAATCTGTCACCGGTGACGCGCTGGATTTTACCCGCACATTCAACGGCTACGGTGAGGTGGACGCTCAAGCCACTGCGGTCGGCAACGGGAACGTTGCCTCCTGGTCACTGACCCGTGACAACAACGGCCGGATAATATCCAAGACGGAAACCGTGGACGGGGTGACTACCCGCTATGAATACACCTACGATACGGTGGGGCGACTGCTGACCGTCGTCAAGAACGGTACTCTGGTGGAAGAATATCGGTATGACTTCAACGGCACCCGCAACTATGAAACAAATGCTGTGCAGGGAATTTCCGGAAAGTCTTACAGCTACTCCGATGGAGATCATCTGCTGGCGGCCGGGTCGGTGAGCTACGGCTATGACCTGGACGGCTACTTGACCACCAAGACTGATGGCAGTGACGTTACAAACTACAACTACTCTTCCCGCGGAGAGCTGTTGCGCGTGAGTCTACCTGACGGCAGGACCATCGAATATGTTCATGATCCGCTTGGAAGACGAATTGCCAAGACAGTCGATGGCGTTGTCGTTGAAAAATACATCTGGCAGGGAATGACCAGGCTGCTGGCCATATATGACGGTGCCGATAATTTGCTGATGAGGTTTGACTACGCAGACGATCGCATGCCGGTGGCAATGGACGCCAAGGGAGCTACCTATTATCTTGCCTATGACCAGGTTGGCTCCTTGAGATTAGTTGCCGATTCCGCAGGAAATGTGATAAAATCCGTTGAGTATGATTCGTTCGGCACCGTCCTGGATGACAGCAACCCGGTTTTTGCAGTGCCCTTTGGATTTGCCGGCGGCTTGCATGATCGCGATACCGGATTGGTGAGATTTGGCTACCGGGATTATGATCCGGATATCGGACGATGGACGGCAAAGGGTCCCATCTGCTTTGCCGGTGGGGATACGGATCTTTATGGGTATGTTTTAAATGATCCGATTAATGCGGTTGATCCTTTGGGTTCAATAAATCCCGTGAAAATGAGAGTAGGATTTATCAACTCATTACTCGGCGCAACAAATATGGCGGAAAGTCTAGATATAATGGCAACAGGTACACCGGCATTACCGCTCACAGCCGGAGTTTCAGGAGCGCCTGTCTATGCAATTGGTATTTCAAAACTTACATTGGGATTTGCGAACTTGAATAGAGGAGTAAGGCAGATGAACGAGGCATATGGTGAGTCAGCCTGCCAGAGTTCCTATACTATACCCTAACATTGCAGTAATTCTTGTCATCTAACGTGACCGATGTACCTGAAACTGTGGCTAATTACGAGCAGATGCCGGAAATTTATAGGGGACGTTGTTGACTAAACAAACTAAATAGTCATTTGTCTTGGTTTTCGAAACAATTCCGTTTTAGTTCTACATCGATTTGGTTTGGAAAAATTTTGGTACTTCAGCAACTATAATCAAGCAATTACCTTGTTTTCTTTTAGTTATATTAGTCAACAACGTTATATATTAAAATAACTAGTGAATATACTTCTGCTAGTTACTATAAAAAAAGTAATAGGAGAATGATCTGCGACATGGAAAAAAAATAACCTCTTGATATCATAGTGGCAGCAAAGATGCAAAA
>Ga0209367_1003568_pt1 | contig 21201 bp, 10 predicted proteins | sample WorMetLIZISLAND2_FD_187412 | JGI IMG/M metagenome (GOLD analysis project Ga0209367, IMG submission 187412) | Marine gutless worms symbiont microbial communities from Max Planck institute for Marine Microbiology, Germany - Olavius geniculatus... ...
CCAGCTTTTTAATATTTTGAAATGCAAGAAATCACAGATATCCATGTCGCCTTGCTAAAATGACATTTAGTAAGTCACACCTTAGCATGTGTATGGTGACCAGATGGGGGAGGAGGTGCAAGAGCAGGTACGAGGTGGGGGGGTGCAGTTGCCCAACATGCCGTAGTCTGGTGCCGCCCATAACAACCATGTCTTAAATACAACCCTGTATCCTGTATAAATCCGAAAAAAGTGTTAGAAATACTTAAAATCTGTAAATACATACAATGTTTTCCAGAATTTGCTTTCTTCTAGGAGATGCACTTGCTAATACGATTCGTTTAGAAGCCAGTATATGACTATAAGGATGCAGCATATTGAACAGTCATCAGCAAAACAATCTGCAGCAATAAAACATGCTGAAGCTCAGTTATAAGTACCACGATAAATGCGCTAAATAGACAAAACTAAGTTTCGAAAATTTCAAGCAACTCCTTGCCAATTGCATAATAATCCAATGAAATGAATGCGTTTTGCAATGTGATTCAATTCAAACCTCTCACTACTTTGCAATAATATGATCTGCAAATGCTACTTTGCAGTGATTTACTTGCAGCTATTTAATTATTTCACACTAACACAAACATGATGCGATGGTCATTTAATAAACAAGTTATTCTGTTAGCGCCATTCTGTTAGTTTGCTCAAACATTTGTTTTATCTGTCAGCAAGCTTCTGAATGTTCGATGCAAAGAATGATGCTGGCTGCTATCCATGCCACTGAAGAATGACTGATTGCACCTTGGTATATGATGCAAATTTCTGTCCACCTAGCATTTTCTTAAACCAAAAGTGTACTGTTTGCTTCAAAAAACACTTGTTGCCATATAGTGCATGCACCTCAGAGTGAATATGGTTCACATTAAGGGTACAATTACACTAATTTGGACCAGCTTCATATTTAATGATATCTTTTGTAGCACTCGACGAGTAGAGTTGGCTGATGAAATATGAAGCTGGTCTAAATTAGTGTAATTGTATCGTTTTAAGTCTTTTTGATTGGTAAAAGGTTATCAGCCTGTCCTCAAATTTTAGTGATTCAAAAAGCGTTTTTGCAGAGATTTACGTCTCGTGAGTTATTATCTGTAATAAAATTGTTGGGTTTTGCTGTTATTTTTTTGTTGAGGGAAATTTTTTACATAACAGTAAAACAGCAAGAATTGGCGTAGACATGGCATTATGCCTTTCGATAGCCAATGCGATGTCATCTATAATTTTAGCGACATTCGGTTCGATGTAACGTACTAAACGTACCTTTTTTGATGGTTCAGCATTGAAGTCTTTGATTTAATCGTTTTAACTTAGCATCGTTTGAGCTTTTAAGCAAGCGAAACAGAATTTGTCAACATCAACATTTGAACCGGAAAAACCATTGATTGTCACAAAGTAACGTAACATATTTACCACTGCGAGCTATAGTTATCATAGTGTGTCGATATTCTACGCTTGTTTACGTTTGCATGTTCGATTAATGTCAGTGATTAGATGTGAAATATATGACCAGGTAACATAGCTAACACTAACCCTAATCCTAAAACCTAACCCTAACCCTAAACCTTAATTCTAACCCCAACCCTAACCAAAATTCTTGCTCACAGGTGATGTAAAGTGCCCCCGTGTTACCAATGGCTGTAACGGCCATTGGTAACACCGGGGCACTTTAAATTGCTTGTGGGCAAAAATTAAGCAAAAACGCGCAAATTTTGTTTTAGATATCGACTATTAAGACAATGTAGTATGTAATTTAGAATGCAATGATCAAAAGACAGGTTGGTAACCCTTGGCCTCTTTTTGTTCACAAAAGAAACGATAACGGCACGTTGTTCGTTATGGGAGGATTTCAGTAGCAACGTTGCCGTATTTAATGTTTATAAATGATGTCACTGTAACGTCATCGTCATAAAACTCACAGTAGCTACTCATAATTAAATTCCCTACAACACGTATATTTCGGATATATAATATTTGAAAAACTAACAGAATGACTCTGGTTTTTGTAACTTATTTATCGAACGACCCTCGTATCTCAACGATGAAGTGGATGCCTCGCCCACTGCAAACTCACACAAAATGGCCTTGAGTTTGACCATTACCTTAAAAAACTAATAGTTATAATCACAGGCCGCGCAGCCAGTATAACATACCTCATCACAATGAGCCTATATGTAAAATTACTGCATAAAAACTCACCACATTCTGCTTTCACCACCCGGAAGTTACAATCGGCATTGTGCCAACTCTTACGCAAAAGTAGATTCTGGTCGAAATCGGTTGGGAGAGATGCGCGTTTTCGAAATTAATCGCAACTTGATTCGGATTGTGAATACTGGAGCACACAAATCGTACGAGCCTATACACACATTGACATCAATCAATGGCATGGTACGAGTAAAATGCTACTGAAAACAAATACTTCACGTAAGACTATTCATTATTGGTGGACATAAAAAAATAGCACTAGTGATTGCTGTCCCGGAATTGAATTCTAAATCTTCGGATCGGGGATTGAGAAATTTGTAATCCCGAGATTCCGTTTTCGGGTATAGGCTAACAGATTAGTCGTTATTTCCTTATGGAATTATTTTATTTTTTTATATCAAGGATGTAGTAGGCCCTACATATGATATATATCCAAACTGTAGCAATCAAGTGACTTGACTCTCAAAGTGCAACTATACATGCAGAGTAAGAGTTGGACTCTAGCTAGCGAGAATGAAATATTTTATTCATTAGGCTAGAATTTGAGATTGGTGAAAACGGCTGGGATGCTGGGATTGCAAACACTAGTAAACACATAGCTCGTTGGTAAACACAGCATGAGTAACTTGTGTTACACATAGCACGTTGAGAATTTATTTTATTTTTCATATCAAGGATGTAGTAAGCCCTACAGATGATATACAGGGTGGCCCCCAAAAAACGGGGCCACTCTGTTATATAGCTTCTAACTTAGAAATACTGCTTAGATCTACAAGATTTTTTTGCAGAAATCAAGGCCGTTTCATTCTCAACACGAAAACATAAGTTATTGAAATTAATTATGTGCAACAGTGGCGCCACCTGGCAAATACGAGTTACTATTTCAAATGACGCTCGGCAATTGTTTCAACTTTAAATAAATTTAAAAAAGCAGATGAATAACGTCAAGTGACGTCATTAATTTTAACACCAACCAATGGCAAAAAGTAGCCCAAAGTTTCCCAATTTCCATTCCTCTCATTTATAGCCCAAAAGAAGCAGGACACCATAGTCAGACTGCGCCAAGTCAAGGCGTGGGGCAAGCTCAGCCAGGCGTTTCTCGACAGGAGCATCGGCGAATGGCGTCGGAGTCTTGCCGCCGTGGTGCAGCAGAATGGTGGACATATCGAGCACAAATTCTAAACATTGACTTCATGACTAAATGTTATAATGTGGTTGTAATTTTACGTGCATTTTGTTCTGTTATTAAGCGTCATGAACTATTACCGATCGCTATTTGAAGCAATATGACTCGTATTCGCCAAGTGGCGCCACTGTTGCACATAATTAATTCCAATAACTTATGTTTTCGTGTTGAGAATGAAACGACCTTGATTTCTGCAAAAAATCGTGTAGATCTAAGCAGTATTTCTGAAGTTAGAAGCTATATAACAGAGTGGTCCCGTTTTTTGGGCCACCCTGTATATCCATGACTACAGATAAACAGTTACAGTGGTGCTATACAGTTAGAGCTAAGCCTAAATGTTTGACGGAAGAGAAATGTTTTTAAACGACGCTTGAACAGAGCTAGAACATAGTGTCCGTGTTAAGAGAGTTCCAAAGATTTGATGCCAGCGTTATTGTCCAAAACATCAGACCCACTGCTATGTACATTTTTTCACACTGACAAAACAGCCAATTAACGCAATGATTAATGATGTAATAATCACCAATAACATATCAGCAAGACAGAGTAGAAAATGAAACTCACTGCTGCAATGAAGGAAAATTTTTTTATGGAAAAAAATCACAGTATCCACAGTAATCAGAGTTTTCAAGATTTTTATCACATTTTCAATCGCTATCCACCATACAAACTATTACCAAAGTTTATCCGATGATGCAGATATGAGTCAACTAAAATATCTTTACGGAAGCACATAACTAAGCCCCAACCTAATTCACAATTACATGGGTGTGACACAATCTGCGTACTTGGTATCTTTCTGTGCAAATGAAAATGTCCGTGAAATTCCATGCAATCCTAAGATCTTTGCTGCTTTTTTGTGCCTTTTAGGCCATTTTCTTGATGTTTAGTGCACAATTTTTTTTGGTAATCCATGCAAAAACATTCAGATCGCCAACTTCGTTTTGTCTTTGGCTAAACCACCACTAACTCTGATTTTCAACATGCAAATATCCTGCCGTCAACATTTCATGATAAGCACGTGTATAGGCACAAAGCTGTAGCAAGAAAAGTGTGGCAATTGCAGGCCATTTTCATTTTCCATGTAATTAACGTGTAATGTTTTGTGTTTCCCCAGAACGCCCATCGCACCCAGGTAACTTGCATTTTTCTTCCATGCATTAGTTTGTGCCCTAAGCATAACTTCACAAGTGAAGGTATTAGCAACACATCGGTGAATCTCAGCTGATACACACTGCGAAACATAAAAAATACACCAAAATTTATCAACCATAACTTGAAGACAGATTATCAGATTTAAATAATTTTTAGTTTTTGTACGAATATTCCAGACACAAGTAGCTGTCAAATGACCGCTTACGTTTCCGCCTCACCGAACTTCTATTTCTGCACTACCTGGGAAAAAAAACAATGATAATGTTACATTTTTACTCAATGCATTATCATTATTTGATTCACGTAACACACATTTTGTCCAAATTTCTAGCACTTTGGACAAGTTTACCCAACCGTCCAGTTGTGCAACTGCTGACAGTCAATATTCAAAATATCAGCCATTTGTGTAAACACAGGCAGGGAGATGCATTCGCTATTCATTGATAGCAGTGTTGATAATGTTCTGCTTCTGACTTCAACCAGTCGCTTCTTGAGTTCACTGATATTCCTAAACAGCGTCCCATAAACTCGCTGCTGCATAACACTGCAAATACTGTCGAATGGTAAAAACAGCAGACAACAAAACAGCTGACTGATGAGCTTAAAACATGTATAATCGATAAGTGAATGTCGTTTGATCAGTCGTTTGTTGATTCTGCTATCAGCCAGTGACGTTGCATCTAAACCATTGTCTTTGTATGCGGGGCCCACTTTGGACATGAATTCTGATGATTTGCAAGCAATTTGTTACATAAACTTAGAATTCTGCTAAATAACTAACACTGAAATTATTTTGTGCTTTGTTACCAAGCAGTATAATTTGGTACAGGCTTCACCACTAGGACGTAAACAGGCACACCGCACGATACACTGGCCCCGTATCCATGGTCTCGCAGTGTAAAAACTGGTGTCTGGCTGAGGGCCTTAGGAAACTGAGATCAGCGCCTCCCTATGGGCCGTAAGGCTTGGGAAGGACTTTACGTTTTTTTATGGACGCTTTTGAAAGACACTTGGTTTGTATTTCCTACTAGCATTATACATATTAATAAGCAAAAAACGTTTGTAATTTTGTTACCATTCTGAGACACAGTGTATGTTCCAGAACCAGAGGACAGTTTTTGGCATTTATTGTTCATTTTAACACCAATTTCCTTTTTTTTGATTTCCCCAGGTAGTGCAGAAGCATATGTTAAGTGAAGCGAAAACTTAAATAATCATTTGAAGACCAGCTGTATCAGGAATAGTTGTACCCAAAATTATTAAAATCCAATAATCTGCCTTCAAGTTACGATCAATAAATTTTGGTGCTTTTTTCATGCCTCGCATTGTATTACGAAAGCACAAAGTGTAATCCATATTACAAACCAAAGCAGTGAGCAATGATACATCACACGGAGGGAAATGGAAATAAAAAACTCTTCAAGCAGTACGCCGTAACACACACACATCCTCAATAATCACTGCCTCTGGTCAGGACCTCCTTGCACGTCGGTCGGAGTAGAATAGTGTGTTCGTACTGGGCAGTGTAACAGCCCTTTATGTCACAGAGGGGTGGGTATGCGTCAACTATGCCGAGATCACACAGGTTCTTCAGCGCTATCAGGTATTTGCTCTGGTTGAGTCGATCGAGCCAGCGACGGCAAAACGCCAGCGTGCCAAAGTTGCGATCGATGACCGACAGCAGCTGCTTCGATTTGTTCACCCTGAATCGACAACGCAATAAATCAGTAGAAAAACTATCAACAGATAGTAGTGTAATATAGTAATAGTCGTGACAATGTTTATGGTGCTGTCGTCGTAGCAGTGAACTGCCACTGCGAGAGTTCACCCGGTTCATCTGACCAGAGCAGCACAAGTGCCAGGTGGATGCCAACCTTTAGACCAGACCGATCGATCTGAACCTCAGATCCGTCTGTGGGCAGCTACAATACTACACTAACCATCGCCATTTATTACTACTCAGCCTGAAAGCTGATACTCATTTCACCATCCCACAAAGGGTAGAAGGCCGAGTCGACCTAGCTGGCTGGCTTTGTACCAAGATGGTTCATCTGCCCGTTGACAGTCACCCATCTCAGTACTAACTGGGCCCACCGCAAAATAACTTCGTTGATTAGATTAAACGCATTACCATTACGCCAGACCAAAGTACTTAATGAAAACAGCCAATATCTAAAACAACAGCTAATTATGGTCAAAGCCATTTCGAACTATGCAACGTATCCACAGGTAGGCAAACTGATGGGGAATCTTCAGGTACACTGGGCAACTTCACTTTTTGACTCAGACTGTCGCTGAGCCTTTTCGCTGAGCGAAAGCTAAAGCTGAATGCTAAAGTCTGTACTTAGACCACAGTTCAGATAAACTTTGATCTAAGTCTATTGACCAAAATGATTAAAAATGGCGGAAAAACAGGTAAACCTAACAGGAAATAAATCAACCATTTACGCTTGGACTTACTTATTTAATTGCGCTGCGCACATAAATAACGTAATTATGTAACATCTGACGTCATTGCATATTCATTACGGCATTTATTTTTGGTACCAGACTGCTTTAATTTACTAAACTATCCGTATGCTTAGGACTGTAAATAGTTGCCATGTTTTCGCTCAGCTAAAGTCAAAAGTTGAAGTGGATCAAGCTCAGTGAAAGTTAAGCCCTAAGGGCTAAAGCTATCTCTTCCATGCAAATCGAACCGACTTTAGCCAGGTTAGTTCGGCTCAACTTTGGTCTAAGTAGGTAAGTTTAGGCTCAGCGAAAGTCACAGCGAAATCACTTCAATTCTGACTTAAGTAGGTACTTAGACCGAAGTTTAGGCTCAGTGAAAGTCTCAGCGAAAGTCTAAGTCAAAAAGTGAAGTCGCCCACTGCATATTCCCCATCAGTTTGGTTGCAAACTGCAATGCAAATTCTGACTGTGAGTAGCAACGCCCACATCTCACTTTGCTGGGGGGGGGTACAGGTGCCCTTGTCCAACATAATGCTGCTTGGGGCCACACACGTGTCCCTGTCTAATAGCATGTCACCCCATCAATCCCGAACAACTGTGATGGACAGATGCATCATTTCAAATTAACATCTGTCGCAACAGCCAGCATTGGTGGTGCTTTCAGCCACAAATCACACAGATCTAATGAGTTTATGACATACTGCTGGTAGTAATGAAACAGCTTATGATACTGCCAAAAAAATGATGCAATAATCATTCAGTGTACACAAATCACTGTAGTGTTAACATTCTAAACTTCTAAATACAACTTAATAACAAATATCATCAGCCATAGGGCACCCTTTCAAAAAAATATTATTATCAAGCTTTGGCGCATACCGAACTGGGATGCTGCCAATATCGAAGTTTTTCATGTAATGCGACGTTTCCATGTCATCATGAACATAACCTTTCCCCGTGCTGCCAAACGTTTCAATAGCAAAAAATTCCCCTTCCTGCAACAACATATCATTTACACAGTTCAAATGCACACACAACAGCTAAAAATTAAGAGCTTGCAAGACCATCTTAAAAAATCTTCACCAATATACAAGGGTCATTCGATAAATAAGTTTACAAAATGGCACCATTTCAAAATAGAAAAAATCTCAAATATACTTTTCGTTAAGCATTTAATTCTGAACATACGTGAAATATTTTTTGATGCTGACATCATTATTGTGATGTCATCTGTTAATAGAACTCGGTCTATTTAAGTGTATTACTTTCTCCACCAGTAATCTAGCATAACTCACAAGTGACAACCAGGATAGGAGCGAAAAAACAAATAAACTTAATAAGTTAATGTAACCTGTTTAAACGCTACACATTAGTGTTTCATTTTTCAACACATCATCCAAGTTTGTTCAAACATTTGTTCTATCTGTCAACAAGTTTCTGAATGCCCGATGCAAAGAACGATGGCGACTACTGTCCAAGCCAATGACAAACAAATGATTGCACCTCAGTATCTGATGCAAATTTCTGCCCATCTAACATTTTCTTCCGCCAAACTTGTACTGTTTGCTTCGTAAAACATTTGTCGCCATACACTAGATGCATCGCAGAGTGAATCTGATTTGCATTAAGTCTTTTTGCCACAAAAAATAATAATGGCATGCTGTTTGTTACGGGACAGTTTCAGTGCAAATGTTGCCATTTTTAATGCCTATAAATGACGTCACAGTGACGTCATCTTCATAAAACTCACAACTTATAGTTATAATTAAATTCCTTACAAAATGTATATTTTGCATTTTTCCAATTCTTAGAATTGACGGAATGGCACCATTTTGTAAACCTATTTATCGAACGACCCTCGTATCTTACAAAATATACCTAAACCAAGAGGCGGCAGTGAGCAGATGGGTCCACTGGTCCAGATCCCCCAAGCCTCCAACAGGACAACCCATAACATTTGCACAAAACCACAAATCCGAGCTATTTTGGATGGAAGAAGGGGGAGAAATGGGGATAGTGGCAGAAAATCAACAACCACTCGACCTGGACCACGCCAGCTCTGAAAACATGGCGCCACCCCTGCTAAATTCTTCCTGATGTAGCGTGCCAAAAATTATTAAAATCGGCCAATGTTTCACGAAGCTATTCAAAAAATAAAAGTGACACATTTTTATGGACCACGGTGTACAATCAGTATAAGGAGTACACTATAAATAGCACTGCGGAACTGAATTCTGCCCATAGAGATACCTACTTCCATTCTTGTGGAATCTCCGCCTTTGACAATTGGAACGGTTTTGCCAGCATGGATCCTATAAGGTCCTAAAGAATGCCCATTCAGGTTCCGTATACTTCGCACTGCAACAAACAACAGCAATCTATGACCACAGATTCAGTAAACGTTATGAATTATTCAACTGTGTAGCTTGGATAAAATTACATCTGACAGCATGAATAAATGAATTAACAACATTTTCAAACTAGAACGCGTTCGTGGCAGTGCATGTCTCTGCCAAGTGAAGTGATTTAAACATTACTACTGTAACATGTAGAAGTTTTCACAGGAGAGTGCCACCGTTCCTGCCGGTTGTGTGTGACATGTGGAGACGATGATCAGTCATCGTGTACACACACACAGAACGATGAACAGAATGACCAATCTCTTAATATCCTCTACTGTTCACTACGTTCACCTTGGCGGAGACAAATATTCAGCATAACGCTACAACGGCTACACTCTTTAACCTGAAGCAATTAAGTTGTGAACAGGTCAACTCAGCCTTCTAAAGCTGACAACACACTGACCATTGGCAAATGACACCTACAGAAAAAAAACAAAGATGGATTCTATCATGATAGGTCTTTAATGATGCATTATACAGTAATTCATTTTTTCGTACTGTTCTATGAGTTGAAAAATGCTTTCATCACTCCACTTCATCTTTCATTTCTTTTACAAACAAACGAGCAGTGCTATCGTCTGCTCAGACTGACCAATCACAGTCCAGCTTCTCAGCCGGTTTCCAGCACAAAACTGAACATGCTCTATCCAGCAGCGGTTTCTGGCACAAGAGAAGTATGACACATTAAACAACTGGTACCAGAAACAGGTGGCACAAACTGGCTAGTGTGTCATCACTATAACATTAGTGGGATGAAAGATAATCAGTAGCTCACAGGCTACGGGGGTAAAGGCTGTATAGCTGATTGGGATGGTGGTATGTCTGCTGGCTGCAATGTTCGCTGACGTGAGCAATGAATGGACGCCTAATGCGTACTTACTACAGAGGTATCATTAGCTCATGCCAACCGGCTGCCATTTCTGGTTACAAGGCTTACTCAAGCAAACAACACTACGGACCTTTGCCTTTCATTCATGCCACTTAATCAACTACAACAAGACATTTGACCTATCGGTCACAAGAGTGCCACAGTTCCTCTCCACAATCGATTACTTGTTAAGTGTATATTAACCAGTTACTTTAAGCGAATAGACAGACGACTGCAATAAACTTGCAGTATACAGTGTACCCGTACCACAGATATCAATTTAGAGCTCGAATGGTCAATTCTACCATGTTTAAAAACATCATTCTGTGAAAAATATCAACATTTCGCTCCAAAAGGACTGCAACCAACAGTCTGTTTTACAAACTGCACAATAATAAAAAAAATTCAGTAAGCAAGCATTAATTTGTTTTTTTAACAGTTATGGTTTTACTGCAGCCTTCGCACAGCAGAGTGCATTATGACTCTTCAAGGTCATCCAAGGTCGATGATTTTCATCTCATCTGAAAGAGCATATGCGATTTCTTATTAGTGATTAATAGTAACCTTGGCCCTATCTGTCACCGTTTCCGAGATATAGCCAGTTTTCTGTCGAATGTCACCCAATCTGAAAATGTTCCCCTTGCACTAGATTGATGAAATTCTGCATGCCCTAGTTTAGCAAACATGACTAATTATTTGTGTAAAAAATTTTCCCCTATGCCATAAAGCTTAGCCACAATACATCCATTACAGACGAACAGACAGATGACACCATGCCAAGAGGGTCACAGCTATGCATAGCTGTGACGCTAACAAAATACTTAAGAGTTCAACATGCAGAATTCAGCTGGTACCTTGGTAAGTTCGCCCATCAATCTCCACCTCGTATGACTCCATAACCTCCTGTATCGCTGCACCGACGTCACAGAGTCGAACATCGATACCAGATTCCTACATTAAACACACATCCATTTCTCCGATAACACTGGACCAGGATTCACACAGACCTACCAGAATTCTTTTCCAGGACTTTCTACGCCTTAAAATAAAATTCCTGAGTTTTCCAGTACAAAATACTGTGCTTTTTGATAAAAAAATGGCAAATCATGTTGGCATGCTTTAGCTCACCAACAAAATCAGCCAATTTTTGTCAAATCGTATGACAGTGCTCCAACACATTAATGGACTTAGGATAGAATTAATGTGCCCACATTGCGAGCTAATTAGCCGCATTGTGTGCTTATAAATAAGGATTGCAATCCCGGGATCCCGAATCCCAACCGTTTTCTCCACTCACGATAGGCGGCATCCTAATCCTGAAACTAAGTAACTTTTGCAAAATCATTCTCGGGCAAGCTGAATTCGACTGAGAAATTCTTACCAGTACGTATTACGTACTAGCACATTTCAGCACAAAGATTATTGGAGAAATAAACCAAACCTTAATGCCTGTATTCGTAGCCTCTTTAACTGCCTGCAGAAGATTATCATACCGCGGATTGAAAGCCATCGTAAACGCACAGTCTGTTATGTAGCCTGCAGCAAACAAATCTACCGGAGTGCACCATCTCTAACGTTAAAGGTCTTGAGTCAGTCAAACTGATGAATATACACGGTGTTTCATAAAAAGGCACCATTTTTCTTTCTCTCATAATTCAGTCAAATGATGATCAATTTAAGCAAAATTGTTACCAGATGTAGCTGAAGAAATACTAACTCAAAATATTTGGACAACATATGGCTGTTAGCTAAACATTCTTTGCAAGTCGTGACGTAATGCTGACATCATAGTGTGATGTGAGTACAAACTGGCTTGTCACAACTGGTGCTGACAGACTTGCAAAACAGCTGCCCTGCATCGATGGCAAACTTTATCTGGTTCACTAATGACAAACTGTTGAAGTTTTACCATTGTAGTCACAAAAAATGCCCAAAATGATCACTTTCACACACTTGTGGGGATAGCTTAACTTTTACACCTTCCAGCAAGTGAGTGCACTAGCACACACCGCTTGCGAAGTGGTTGAATTTTTAGATTGCCAGATGCGTGATTTTATGCCCCAATGTTGCTTTGTGTTGACATGATGAACATTTTTCATCAGTGACCAAAATAAAGTTTGCCATCAAAGCAGGGTAGCGACTGACAGCGCCAGTTGAGACAGGCAAGCTCGTACTCACGACACATTATGACGTCAGCAATACATCACGAGTAGCAAAGAAGATTTAACTAACAGCCACATTTTACTGAAATATTTTGAATTCGTATTTCTTCAGCTACATCTGGTAAAAATTTCATGCAAATTGATCACCATTCAACTGAGTTATAAAAGAAACATAAAGGGTGCCTTTTTTATGAGACACGATGTATATGGACATAATAAACGTAACTGCATTACACAAGCACTCGCTTAGTTTCTGTTACAACCTGCCTATTTTCCAAATCAACCCCAGGTTAATCCATTCTCCAAAAGTAAACCAAATCCCCATTTTTGCAGCAAAGTACTAATGCATAAACAAAGAGAAGTGTTGGGCAGCACCGTTAGCAGTGAGCAAATCTGCCGGCAAATAACATTGCTTTTTTTAGCCAACGGTAATTAAGTAATAATCGAGCTATTGGCATAGTTGTTGTCCGTCTGCCCATCCGTCATCTGTAATGGATGTATTGTGGCTAAGCGTTAAATTGTAGGGGAAAGCTTTCTGCACAATATGCCAATCATGCAGTATTGTGGCTAAACGGTAAGTCGTAGGGGGTCTGCAATGGTACCATCAGATAGAGCGGTGGCAACTTCCATAAGCTGTCAATAGTAACGAGTTAAGGCCATTACGTGCTATTGCGGCTAAATGGTGCAAGATAGAGCCTCGGTTGCTACTGCAAGACGTTTTTATAGTGAGAAAAATTTGCAAAACCTTTGTCCAATATTTCTGGTATTATTAACGACTGTAGCTGTTTCTGTCGCCTGGCGAGAAAACCACATGTCACCGCGCGTGATGTGTGTAATACGAGCGTTAATTGTAGCTTTCAAGAGCAGTGTTTTGTTAACATAGCTCGCACGGAACTATGTCACCTATGAGAAATCGCCTTCTCTCTGTGACTGGAAGTTGGACGCTAGGCTTTGGATGTAGGCGATATGACCAGCTTATCCTAGCAACAGCTGGGCTTCTTGTTCATCGTTATCATTAGTTGATTTATTCATGATGTTGCATCCCAAAAATAATTTTTAACGGCAAATGTCTCATAGAGCTACTCAGAGAATAACATCGATACAGTATTTTTGTACAGTGCATAGCACGCAAATGTTACTTCATATAATGGTTAATTGCGCATTCAAAAACAGCACAAAATATTCCACCATCAACTCTGGCTACCCCTTTCACTCACAACTGAACTTAAACTTAGGTTAAACAAATCCAACACTGACCAATTAGTATTAACTAAAACCAATGCGAAAGAGCCGTCAGCAAGTACCATTAATGTGAACGCCAAAGTCAACTTTCATCACATCGTCATACTGCAGCACGGTGTTGTCTCCTGCATTCGGCGTATAGTGAGCAGCACAGTTGTTTAACGACACACCAGTTGGGAACGCCAGGCCTGCCTCTAGACCATTCTCTTTTATCAGCTTCCGTGATATGTCTTCTAACGTTTCACTGCAGCAAAGCCACAGAATACAAACACTTGATAATATTTAAGGCATTTATGCAGGGAAAACAAAGTCTTTCGCTCTCTGGGTACAGTCTACGTGAACTCACTCAGGACTCGCTGCTGCATGATTGCTGGTTATCGTAACCCACTGCCCATCAAGTCTAAAGCATATTTAATAGGGTTAGAACGATAGCTAATACATATTAATACATGTTAATACATGTATGCATGCGCAACGGCGTGAGGAGGCGAGGAGATATTGGACGTGGTTACCTACGCCGGCATGCTGCTTGCCTTTGATCACTTTATACGTAGCATGCACCTTCCCCTTCCCATTCTTCCTGTGATGGGCGCAGCGCCGACGCTTAGACAACAATCACACGTGGTCGCCAATCGCTCAGAATGATTAGCAAATGTAACGCCGTGTGCTGATTGTATACGTCCACGTCAGTAACTGAAATTAGCCCTAAGTGTGAGATAGCGTGCGAACGGTGTGGCGGAGAGGGGATAATTAATTCTTCCAATCTCTCATGAATGGCGACTGTTCTACAGGTGCGCCCTGCCACCTACCCCACCCCACTCTTCCTGCCACTGTTGTTTGCTAGCAAATCGAGATCGAGTTGTATAGTGGCCGCCGCCGACTGCTGTTTGATTGTGGCTTAGACAGCAGACAACGGTGGGCGGTGTGAGCAGATATCGGTATCGGGTGTCACAGTCAAAAAATATCGCCCAATACCCGATCCACCCCAATACCGGCCAGTATCGGCCAATACCCGGTACCCCAATACCAGTATCGTTCGAACCCTAATATTCACAAAATTTCATACACATTTCCCCAAGATTTCCCAACTTTTTCCTGCATCAACAATAACTTTAAATGCATTAACTGTTCATACCAGTATGTTTTTATTATAACATAATCCTGAATTATTTGACAGTCAAATGCAACTGCTGGTTAGAAACAAAAATCTCTCATAAACAACAACGACATACCACAAATCGATAAGTGCAATACCGGGCTTTATAATCTTCTGCACATACTGCCGGGTCTGACACAAAACAATGTACACTGGACATCAGAATGCTGCAACAATACCGGTCACTGGCATTAGGCATATGCTTATTACAGGTATGTTTATAGTCAGCAGCAACTATGAACACAATTCTGCTCCAGCTGCGACCATTTTTCTAGTGGAATGCTGAGGAAAAAGTTTGACAAAAATTGTATAGATGGTCCAAAATTCATTTTCATTCCACACAATGTTTTAAGCTGCACTGAACCCAGTTTCACCTTGTGCTGCAATGACTGATCAGAAACAATATTTCTCCAAGTGATTTTCAGGTGCTCATTTGAATTCTCCGAACCAACCACTGTCTACTGCTGCCAATCTTTCTGTGAATGATGTTAGTTTCATAAATATTCCTAACTAATTCACTCACAGAACTTACATACATCCCTAGTTTCTTCAAAGAAATCTGTTAATCCTTTTTCATGCACCCAGCCTTTGTCAACACAGATTTGTGCTGCCATGGCTTATTATACAAGAAATTTGAGCTAATGCTCACGAGACGTGCGAAAGCCAATAGCAGTTCCAGATACAGCGACTTATTGGCCAAAAATCGCAAATTTTGCCCACCCCCTCTCATTTAGCACCCTCGTTCAGAGTGACCCCCTTCAAATTTATGGAAAAGCCGTTTTTGACTGATCCACCCATGTGACAGATGGATGGATGAACGGACGAACAGACAGAATTGCGATGGCCAAGATGCGCTAAAGCAGTAGCTGTTTTTGCGCATAATAAAACATTTAGATCTATGCTTCTAAAAGCCTATTACAATTGCAGATTCGAGCTGCTGACCTGCCGATGAGCCTCGGCTGCAGTGCGGACTTCTTGATGCAAGTTACTATGAGCTCTGTCTCGCGCCCGAGCTTCTTCTGACGTGAATCTGTCTTTAGCTGTTGTACTGCATCAAGCAGACACATACATTCACTGATTATTTATCATGTGGCTGTCCTAACAGACTGCACTATTGGTCTTGCATGTCTCTCTGTCCCAAAGACGTTGATTATTCATTGCTCGACCAGCAGCTCTGCCTTTCACAGTGGCACTGCCAGGAAATGCCCACAATACTGTCATCACGTGACCATCCGAATATGTATCAGGTCGTAGAAATTTTTGATTCTCGTATATTCGGCCTATATATTAAATTTTGCTCGACATCATACAGGTTTTATACTACAGAGTGGGCCATAAAAACCATCCTCTATATTATTCTGCTTAAAATGCTACTGCATTTGTTTATATGGACAAAATGACACACCATATAAATTGCCAGTCTGTTCTGCACATACTGATGTCAAAACCTAATGAGTATGTCAAAATATTATTAACAAATAATCCGATAGAATCAAAGCACACCAACTGTATTATATCTCAATGGTGAAACACAAATGGATATGTTTGCATATATGTCTACATAAAACAGCGAAAACTTCATACAACAACAAGACAGTCAAGTAAACAACTGTTCAATGTGCCCTCCGAGAACTTTAACTACAGTTTTCAATCTCGGTTGCCACTGATCAATGGCTTTGGTGATTCACCCGTGTGACAAACCAACAGACAGACAGACAGAACTGCAATGGCTAAGATGCGCTGAAAACAGTAGCTGCTTTTGCACGTAAAAATCCAGCACATTCACAGCAGTTTACATGTCGGACAGTTTACACTTGTTTAATCTGAATTAATTTATGGTGACAACAACTAAGTATTATGCAACAATTTGGAACATCTGCATTTTACATGGTAGTGCATTGACATAAATTAGGTGAGGTGGACACTGAGTCTACTGCACATAATTCTATCATCTTGGCTATATGTGTGCCAAAAAATATCAAATTTGGTAAAGATTTGCAAAAGTTCTGACAAAAAAGTTTGGTCATATTTTGGGGCCACCCTGTACACCCCATGAACAACCGCTGATAGTATTTATTATGAAAATCTAAACAAGTATGCTCATAGACCCAAATAAGTTAGCCCAGCAAAAGAAAAGTAGCATGTATAATGAGCAGAAATTTGTAAGATCAAATTCAGCACGAGCCACCTACCCATCTTGCAATGGCGGATATTCTTGAATTTCACCCTCAGGACCTCCGTCAGGAAACAAATCACCTATTGCAATTGACGGGGGCTCTGTTTGTTGCACTGCAGCTGAAAACAAGATGAAAACATGCACACATATAAATTTTGTGGTTGGCATCACACTTGCAAGTGGCTTGGTGGTTCAGCGGTAAGGGCGTTGAATACGAGATGGAAAAGTCAATGGTTCAATGCCCAGCCGATGCGCTACCTAGTAACAACTATGGGCAAGTTGTTCACACCTACCTGCCTGTGTATAGGTGTAAGTGTCTAGTGGTTAGTGTCGACTTGTAACTTTCAGGTTGCAGTTCGATTCTCACTGCCGATCATTTGCAAGCAACCTTGAACAAGTTGCTAACCTACTATGTGCTCAGGCCAACTCAGCCTCCTACCCTCTGTGGGATGGGAAATTAGTAGTAGCTTACGGGCTACGAGGTAAAGGCCTAGTGTGGCTGATTGAGGCGATGGTATGTCTGCTAGCTGCAAACCACGGGTCCAATTGTTCGTTCACATGGGCAATAGATGGCCGCATAGTGCGCTGCGGTATCATTAACTCATGCCAATCAGCTGTCACTTCCAAGATTGTAAAAGTGCTTCTGGTCTTGAGTCCATCTCATGTAAGAAGCGCAAGTAAGTACCAAACTTTACCTTCACCTAGGAGGCGTAGCTGTTACTGGTTATGGCAACAACAAAATCACAACTGAGAACCTGACAGTTGTTTTGGTGCTAGGTAATGCCTCCAGGCAAACTGCAACTGACATATGTGTACTTCAGCTTTTATCAACTGGCATAATTTAGTAGCGACCTAAAAACAACTCAGGCCAACTCAGCCTGGCCATCCCTCTGTGGCTCGGCACAATGAGTACCTGCAAAAACCGAGACATAAAAAAAAACACACTGCACAAAGCACTATCCCTATATCCGTGGTCTTGCAGTGTAAACTGGTGTTCAGCTGAGGGCAAAAAATGGAGATCGGCACCGGCCTATGGGCCATATGCCTCTGAAAGGAATTTATGTTGCACTAAGGGCCATGACGATTTTGTGACTGGGAAGATAACCGAAGACCTGACAGAAAGTAATCGCACCATACTGCCATGCTTATAACTTCATCGCTTGTAGGCTGACTACCTAAAGACTACATGGTGGGCCATAAAAAACGTGACACTACTTTTGTCCATATCTTTGCCAATTATTGACCGATTTTCAAAATTCTTTCACTGACACACTCTGTGGACAATTTGCAATAATGTGATTATTATATATCCCACCACAATGTAAATGCATCTCTACACCACTTTGTGAAATATGAACGAAATATGCATGTAAAACGATAATAACAAACAAACATTTTGGTGAAAAACAAACACTTCAAACCAACATCGCAGTGAATTATCTGTATACCACTAGACTGTGTGGGTCTAACACAGTCTAGTGTCATACAGATTATTCACTGCGATGTTTGTCTGAAGTGTTTTTTCATTCACTTATATGTTTGTTACTATTATCGTTAGGTTTTCTTACATATACATTTGACAAGGTAGTGTAGACACATTTATGGTGCAGTGGGATATATAATAATCACTTTATTGCAAATTGTCTGCAAAGTGTGTTAGTGAATGAATTTTGAAAATTGGTCAATAATTGGTGATGGACAAAAGTAAAGTGCTATGTTTTTTTATGGCCCACGATGTAGAATCAGCTTCAGCAACAAACAGTAAAATGACCATGGGATCATTACTAGGCACCAAAAGATTTAGTCTTTTGACGAAAATTGCCGAAATGGCAAAAACTGGCGGTCATGACAAAAATATTGATTTTTTTACGAAATTTTACAAAATTTACTAACTTTGCACTTTTCAACAAACAAAAATGGCACTTTTGGCATCAAAATCATTTGCAGCCTGCTTATTATAACTAGCACTCAAATGCCAAGAATGGACAAAATTCTGAATTGTTGCAAAAGTTTTGACGAAGTATGCACTTCTTGACAAACGAAAAGAAAAGTGGAAGCCAAAAGCTTCGGCAATGTTTTGACAAAACTTCATACAACAAGTTAACAACAGTTATAGCTATACATTGTTGAAAGAGCCTTATTTTCGGACGACGAAAAACCGGCAAAATTCGGGATGTTTGGCAAAATGTTTGACGAAATTTGCACTTTGTGATAAATGAAAAATGGCATTTTCAACGACAAAATTCTTTGAAGCCTATTCATTATGGTTACCAGCAGAGCAAATATGAAAGAATGCAATATAGTTTCAGCACATTTTTTTCAGAAGCTCACTCTGAAAAATTACATTTAATTAAGCATCAAATCTGTTCTGTAATATCCATATAACATATAAATCAGCTACCCCTGGCTTTATTTCTTTTCCTGTTCCTTTTCTTTTTGGCTCCTTCCGGTTCTGCTGCGTCATCACCAACTCCATCCTTTGCTACAACAAATTCACAATTAAATACCATAGTCAACTTTCCAATTCAAAAGCAAAAGAAAAACAGCTCAAGAATAGTCCATCTGCTAATGCATTTCTGTCCCTTCAGTAAACTGCTCATTCAGCAGGTTAATGACACGATGACAGTGTCTTATATTCAGCGTTTTCTTCAGATAGGCATAAATGCTATTTCGCACCAAACTGTCTACATCCGTATCTGTCTTTTTCCTCCTGTATTTTGCTCTAACTGCCATCCATCTAATATATCATGCAGCATTCACCACATGACCAAATGACCTGTGTTTGCAATACATGTTGTATCCAATATCTTAGTATCTTATTTTCTAAACCACATGTGACATGCATATAATCTGAAATAAGCACATGTTACATTAAGTTACAAACGTAACGTCATACACAGAACATGCAGACAGATGCACAAGGCTAATGCTAAAGGGGATGTCAGACAAACGACAAAGTCAGCCAACTTATCTAAGCGTGGTTTAGTTGCCTGAGAAAAATGGCTGATAAAATCAGTGAAGCATGAGACATGGCCGACATTTTCGTCTGCCACTTTGTGCAATATCAGCTAGCACAATAGCTGAATGCAGATCGCAAAATGACACTTGCATCACTTTTTCTGCATCATAAAAATAAATAACACAATAAATAACTAAAATAAATATTCATCTACCATTGTAAACAATCACCATGGCAACATAAACAAAATTTGTTGACTGATCTACAATAAGTCAGCCAACAAAATCGTCTAACATAAAACATGTTTTATCTTGGGAAACAAAATTAGATGCGGCTGACAAAATCAAATGATTTTTGAATGACACATGTCATATTTCTGTCAAGCGACTTCGTCGGCAGATACAATCGGCCAACTTTGTCATTTGTCTGACATTAAGACATGTAGTACCATCATCATTGTCCAGACACAGACCATCAACAGCAAACTGACAATCAGTTACGGCAGTCTCACTGTTGGCAGCTTGCGAAACATCAGACGTAGCAGCTGCAAATACACAGCAATCAAAAACAAGTACAAATTATGAAACCTATTAAATGGGACATTGCAACACAACTACTTGACACTATTTTTGAGATAGAGACAGGGTTCCTACAGGTCATCTGTAGCAAAATTCCCCGACTTTTCCAGTCTTGGAATGACAATTTAACTAACCTTATCGGACCAATAACCCTATCGCACTTCAGAAATGATACACTATATTATAAGGTAAAGAAACCATATTAATGGAGCGATATGCAAACGACAGAGACCCTGGTGGGTGAGTTAAGGGGGTAAAGCCCCCTGAAGCTGAAACGCTTCTAGCTTTTAAACATTTAATGAAAGCTGCAAATTTGCCTGCTTTTTAATATTTGGAGACACAATAATAACAGATATCTGCTCTCTGCATGATCCCAAATCATTTTCCCTGACTTTTCAAAAACAAGTAATTTGAGCAAAGCTCATGTGATGCAAGATAGCAGTGGTCCTGCCACTTTGGCAATCAGTGTAGGCCTACAGTAATAAGATATTAATGCATCTTGAAAGAGCACTTAAATTTAAGGCCTCTGTACGGAAGACTCCTTGAATTTGAGAGATTAAAACTTAGATTCTTAAAAATGCATGTTCTATGCTAAAAATATGATACACAGGTTGTAGAAGTCTATCCC
>Ga0209367_1003569_pt1 | contig 21199 bp, 22 predicted proteins | sample WorMetLIZISLAND2_FD_187412 | JGI IMG/M metagenome (GOLD analysis project Ga0209367, IMG submission 187412) | Marine gutless worms symbiont microbial communities from Max Planck institute for Marine Microbiology, Germany - Olavius geniculatus... ...
TTTCGTTAGATTTCACCCATTTGCCGAGAAGCCCCCAATGGACGGATTTGCACGAAATTTTGCACGGGGGGTCGACTCGCCGACGTAATCACCTGTTTCAAATTTTGTGTCGATCGGTTGAGGGGTTTCGTATCTGCGCGGGGTCGAATTTTGCCATTCTCCCTTTACTTAGCAGGTCGCCATTAACACAGGGCTGGCGCTACCGCGCAGCCTGTGATACAGAAGGCGAGGTGCACACACAGCTATGCCACCTCATTAACAGTACAAGATCCCAGATCTGTGCTGCTATGGCAGCACAGTCTCAGCAGGCCAAGGCCATTATTCCGTCACCCGTGCCCCTACCGTAGTCGACTCCATCAGCACCCACTATACCTCAGACCTATGTGCCATTCATTAGTCAAAGTTAATTTTTAAAAGTTAATATGTTATTAAACAGTACCAGCCCTGCATATATGAGGGTCATTCGATCGATCAGCTTACAAGATGGTGCCATTCAATTACTTGTCAAAATAGGAGAAATCCAAAATATATGTTTTTGTAGGGAATACAGAGGACCAACATGACTAGAATGTTCATGATATGGTCCAGTCCCCTGTATATTCACAGAAATGCCACACTGTGTTATGCAGATTATGTCGACAAGCTGCTGACGCTGCTATTCAGCAAGGTGGTTCATGACCCAGCAGAGTATCAGAAGCTGGTTGATGAGTATGACGTGCCGCCGAGTCTTTGTTCATCATTTCAGCGGCCGGACCAAGCAGAGGCAGTTGCAGCTCTCGTCAGTCGGTTCAGCCACAGAGAGCCAGCTGAAGTCACCGGTGGAAGTTCTGTGACAGGAAGGCCATCCTGATGGGCTGCATTGACTACGGATGCATGCTGGCAGTGTAACACAACGTGTTTATCGACATAGCCTGCTCAAAGAATGGGATACGGCGTGACGTGAAGACTTTCTGCCCAGCATGTCCGATGAAACCAGGCTTGTGTGCTGTGCCATGATTCCACAGATGCCACACTCAGCTGCACTACTGGGACTAACTGGACGTCTGAACGACATGTTCTACTACTACTACTACTACTACTACTACTGCTCTATTGTGTATCTAGAACGGTGTATTCTTGTTAGAAACAAGACTTTATGAACCAGTGCAATAAGAAAGTAATGTGCTGTTAAAACTCAACAATGTGCATAAACATTGTCTTAAGACATGTCGTAAGACATGTCATATAATTGTCATAACCCAACATTTAAGATGTCATAAGATTATCTTACAACATGTCGTAAATGAATTCACAGAATTTATTTTACATACTCGTAAGATAATCCGGAAGTGCTCGGCTACCATGGTAATTATTACTTTTTTTCGTTTGGGCGTTTTTGTTTGTTTATGTTCATCTTTTGCGAATAAATTGTTTGAATTTGCTACTTTAACAGTTTGAATTCATTACACGACATGGAGAAGAATAGGCAGCCTAATTTTACGTCAGAAAAGATTCAAGTTCTGACGGCATCGGTACAAAAGCGGTCAAAATTGCTAATGGGTACTTTTTCGGGAGCGTCGAGTTCAGCAGCGAAACGGAGGATGGTACATTTATTTTTATTTATTTACAACGTTCGAATTGTCTTAAGACACATAAAAAGTGATCGTAAGATGTTTGTCGCAAAATTGTCATAAGATGTTTTGTGAATTAGCACATTGGTGAACGTGTGCAAAATGTCATAAAATTGTCGCAAAATTGTCCAAAGATGTTCTGTGAATTTGGCTCCAGGTTCGAAAAGCACGCAACGTTGATGGCCACATGGTGATATCAGTTTCGAAGCACAAGTCTGCATGGAAGCATGGTCCTGCAAAGCTGGTGTTGTCCAGTATCTTGTATCGATGGTTGAAAGTGTTTGTAGACTCAGTGCTGCCGATGATTACTGGTTCTCAAACTGCAGTGTTTTTGACAACTACGGGTGCAGCTAGACAAGTGGACAGATAAATAAACAGTTACAATCAGTGTGGAAAAAGACTGGAATTAGCGAGAAGATAACTTGTACTCTTGTACGAAAAACTGCTGTGTCAACCATTCACCAAGAAATGCCAGAGATGGCAGCCAACTTAGCGGATCTGATGTGTCACCAGACAGACACTGCTGCGAAAAGCTATCGTGTAGTGAACCGCGAAAAAACTTCGGTGGAAGCTGCACGCCAGCTGTCAGTCCTGACTGGTGCAGGTGCTAGTAGTACCAAACTATCAGAGACAACTAAAGTTCCTAGTACGAGTGTTGCCACAGAGCACTTTGGTCGTCAGAAGATGTGAACAGTTTGAAGGAAGTTTGCGTCATTTTGTGGCAGAGTTCCAAACACTTCAGAGCTCAGGCGTTGTAATTGGAAACCAGAGATATAATGTTATACTCTCTGCAGTTGTATGTGATACTCCTGCAAGAGCATTTGCAAAACACGTCAAAGGTCACACAGGATATTTTGGCTGCGATAAGTGCATCCAAGAAGGGGAGTATGTCAATGGACGTATGACATTCCCGGAAATTAATGCAAACCTGCGAACAGATGAGTCATTTCGAGCTATGTCAAACGATGACCATCATTTGGGTAAAACGCCATTCACTGATCTGCCAGTTAACATGATTTCTGGCTTTCCACTTGATTGCATGCATCTGATTTGTCTCGGGGTGGTACGAAAATTACTATACTTGTGCCTCAAAGGTCCCTTGGAAGTACGCTTAAGCAGACAGACTATTACAAATATATCGGAAAGATTTGTACTGTTGGGTAGCCAAGTTCTGCTCGAATTCAATCGAAAACCGCGGTCACTTGACTACCTGGACCGATGGAAAGCCACAGAGCTGCGCCAGTTCTTACTGTACACCGGCACGGTTTGCTTGCGCGGCCTGCTGAATGACACAATGTACAGTAACTTCATGCTACTTTCCGTAGCCATGTTGATTCTTCGTAGTCTGATTTTGTGTCAAGAATACTGTGACATGGTATTCAGCTCACTATGCCATATGGGTCCCATATGGGATGGTCATATGGATACCATATGGGCAGTCAGGTGCCAACCAGATTGAAGCCCATATGGATGCCATCTGAACAGTCGCATGGCCGCTTCACTGTATAAATCGGTGGACGGTCAAGGTTCACGCCACTACCCTGGGGTGCCATATGTGCACTCTTGGGTGGGAGATGGAAGTATGCTGATGTCCGGTAATAATTATATCAGCTCTATTCAACTGCATAGCAATACCTTGTACACAAGAGGCAAAGCGACTAGAGGGCGGTCGCAGGCAAATGGAAGATGTAAAACTTGCAAAGTATATGAGTCGTTACGACATATCTTGCAGGCATGTTCCAAGACTTGGGCAAAGAGAACGGAAAGGCATGATGCCCTGGTAAGCAAGGTGGCCAAGACCTTGGAGGAACGTGGTTATGAGATGAGAGTTGAACCAATTATTCAGACCAACGCAGGTATTTGGAAACCGGATATTTTGGCTATCATACCCGGCGTATCCGCGACTGTGACGGATGCGACTATCATAACGGATAGTTCGGATCTGAGAACTTCTCACGAGCTAAAGCGTCAATACGCAGTCAATTCACGAGTATGCCTCCCGACATGCAGGTCGTGCAGACTCAGAGACGGAATTCAGTTCAGTTACCTTCAATTGGCGTGGGGCACTATGTAAAGAGAGCGCCAAGGCTCTGCTCGGCTTCGGCCTGAGCAAGAACAACTTGAAACTTTTGTCCGTCAGCGTTGTCGAGAAGGGATATCAGATATGGGGTGAGTGAGTGAGTGAGTAGTTTCTTAACGGCACATCAGCACAAAAGAGGCTATTTAGTGCCATACATGGTTAAAATTAGTTAAAAGCAGTTAATATACGTATTAAAAGCAAAGTTAAAACATTTGTTAAGATCAAGGCTATTAAGCTAATGTAAAAACAACATTATAACGGGTGCAGTCTACCAAAAAGTGCTTAACTGTGAGCGGAGAATGGCAATCTTCACATACTGGCTGACTCTCTACCTTTAGGAGATAAGAGTTTGTATGTCTTGTATGACCAATTCGAAGGCGGTTGATAAGGACTGAGTTGTGGCGGCCCAGTGATAAACTGACATTGCGACCTACGACCGGCAGTACACACGTAAAGCTACCGTGTGATATCGAGAGAGTTCAACTGATATCGTGACGAGTCGAACATTGTCTAAGAGATGTCATTGAGCCAACCAAGATCGGGACATCGTCCTGGGACGGCCGGCACGCTCCCATTTGGGGAGAGAATGGACGTTTTCTCCCGTTAGTACACTGTAAAGGAGCGTTGTTCGCTTATCTACGAAATACCGCTACTCTTGCTTTGGCTTTGCTGGCCCGTTGGCAATGGTGTTATGCACATGCGTGTCTACTCTTACCTGTAGCTACGGGAGATCCTACCGGATCGGAATACCCCTTCTGTTGGACGATGCACGTGTAACGCCTCTACGAGGACACCTGTTGACACTAGAAGGGGGCATATAGCCAAATGCCTCGTCATCTAATTAGTGGAGTAACTATGACTCTCTTGATAGGTTGGGCCAGCTGCCTGGCCATGGCCAATGCTCCCCAAACTCGTTCAGGTTCTGGGTCACTGAAATGTTCCGTCTGTGACAGGCTCTTTAGCACCTCTAGAGGATTGAGCCAGCATATGCATTATATACATCCAAGTGATTATTATGATGCATCTGTGGCCAATCTTGGACGCGTAAAGGCACGTTGGGATCGTGAAGAATATGTTTTAATGGCTCGTGAACAGCTGCGTCTTGCAGCTTCAGGATGTCATAACATTAACCAAGAGTTGGTCAAATATGTTACAGGTCGCACATTTGATGCTATTAAAAGTCAGAGGAAAAGTTCGACTTACAAGTCTTTGTTAGAACTCAAGACGGGTCTCAGGATCCGACCGTGGATGATAGTGACGATATTGATAACAATGATTCTGGTGATGATAAGGTTATCGCTGACATAACTACCAGTGATGGTGGCACCTGTGCAGGGTTGGCAATTGCTGGCACAGTTACTGGCGATGATGACGTTGGTGGAGGGGCGGCCACCGCGGATGAAACACTGTTGCTATTCTCGGACTCGGACTTCTCCTTTGGTGGAGGGGAGGAGTCATCATCGAGTTCCACGAAGGCTACCAGAGAGGCTCTTTTACAGTCTTGCGTGGACGGACGTGATTGCCTGTATCTGTATGAGGGGGAGTTCCAGAAATTTCGTGATACGGTTCATACCGATGAGAGGGGCGAATCAGTGCAAGCTATGATCGACAATGAGTACAGGCAATGGCACGATGTGGTATTTGCTCGGATCTCACGGCATTCTACAGGAAAGAAAGGTCAGAAGGTTCGTAAACGAAAGGCCAAACCGCGCCCGTGCACTGGCGACTGCCCGGTGGCTGGACTGGGGAACCAAGTACCTGGAAAGTCCAAAGGGGGTCAAAAGGGGGGCGCGGTGACGACAACTTTAGTTGTTCGAAACAGTAAAGAGACGTCGGGAACAGTACGCTTGGGTCCAGAACCTGTACAATGAGAACAGATCGTGATGTGTGAAATCAGTGTTAGCAGGTGAATGGGATAAAAAAGCACCTTCGTTACCTGTGGCCAATGAGGAGAAATTCTAGAAACCTCTACTCGAGACAGGTTCTTAACCTGATGTACGAAATCCTGAGCAGGTAAACGATACTATACACTCATTTGGTCGCCCAATCACAGCTAAAGAGGTTGATGATGCTCTGAAGGGAATGCAGGACAAGGTGGACCAGTCAATGCTACGAACCGTGAGTGCAAGAGACTTAGCGACTCACGTGACGTTTTGGCTGCTGTGCGAAGTGTTCTCCCTCGTCTTTTAGGGAGGGCATGACCACAGTGATACAGAAATCAAACGTGCTAATAAAAGTAGACTTCCAGAATGATATATAATATAAAACGAAACACCGTAATCGTGAAGCTTCGTGGCATATCTTATTATACTGTTCAGCGTTTTTGCTTTATTTTATTTACCTAAATACATTGAAAATCACATCAAAAAACTTTTAGAAGCACTTTTAGAACCACAAAAAATAATAGGTGTCGTATTTATTCAGTCCGCATGTACTAAATAAAAGTTTAACTAGGTGACGATGCTGTGGTCTTATGACTATGCGGTTGAAAATTCTCTGTCTAAACTATAGTTTCAGATATGCTACACAATACAGCATAGGTATTAAGCAGCAGGTTATGATTAATGTTTTTATTCGATGTTTTAAGCGCTTTTTATTTCTGAAGGGAAGGTAGGGCCTTTCTTCATCTGTGATAAGTGCAGCTAGGCCTGCAAGACAATGCGCTCTTCGTGAACGTGGCACTGCCCTGCTGTAGCAGCAGCATCGTAATCAGCTGATGAAGCTGTCTCCTGCAAAATGAGCATCGGGCGATGACTGGTTTGACCTGCTTCTAAGCAAGACAAGGAAGAGAAAGAGTTGAAGGAGGAGTCTTCAGCGTCTGCTCTGTAGGCTGAAGCACAGTTAGTTCTCCTTTGTTAACATGTCACAGCAGCAGCAGCATAATGAGCGTTACTGATGCTGCGCTATTCTGCTGGACATTCATTTTGCTTTGTGTTGCCGAGATGAGTGAAGAAATTCTATCAGATCCTGAAATTGATGGCATGTTGTTACCGGATGAGATTATTGAAATCTCGGACACTGAGTCTAAGAATGACAAGACTAACTAGATCTATACGCTTTCCTTTAGTTTGACAAATAATGATGCTTTGAAATTAACAGAGAATTCTCGATGAGAATATAATTTCAAGCAATGTTAGATAATTGTAAAATTTCTTGTGTGATTTGATGTAATTTCAGACTGGAATATGGTGAATGATGACGGTGCGGATGATACGAACAATGATGATGATGATGACAACGGCAAAGGTGCATTTTAGTTTTAATTGTAATAAAATAAACTTTTGCAATGATGCTATCATCAAAGTTACTCTATGGCAGGATGGGTTAAGGACTCGCCTAGGTCAACTCAGCCTTCCATCCCTTCTGAGCACTGACTGGGGTTAAGTTCATCTGTTTCGGGTGGTTGTGTGATCCCATATGTCAGGTGACGCTCTGAGATAAATTTTCCATTAAGAGTTATATCTTCACCTTCAATATTTATCAAGTGATTGCTAGTTAGTCAACTTTCTATGCAAACTATAAAATAGAAAAAATTATTTTGTTTTAATAGTTATCAGTAACGTTTTTATCTGGTACGTTGTTGCATTGACTACTGATTTCATTCTTGGTGTGTTCTGGAGTTGGAACAGGAAATGAAAGACTTGTATAGTATGGCTGAGGAGAAAACATAATGTACAGCAAATCGCATGTGGTGCAATGAGCTTGGAAATTTTCTTTGCGTGGACCAAGAGTTTCATATTGCAGCTGCCAGGACCTAACAGTCGTCCTCATGTACTGTTCCTTGATGGTCACAGTAGTCATATATACAACTTGGAATTTATTAAAATGATGCAAGCTAACAATGTTCATCCTTTCATCTTTGCAGCACATATGTGGCAAAAGATTGGCATTACGCTTGCCAGAAAGGTACATGGCAAATCACAACAATGGTCAGTGTGGGCTCGTTGTCCACACTGACTATCCTGACATGGCTGCTTCTCCGGATGGCATTGTGAGTTGCTCGTGTTGCGGCAATGGGGTCATCAAAATAAAGTGCCCATACAACAGTCGCTATCTGCCAGTGCTGGATCATCTGACTGCATGTTCGAAGCAGCTCCTGATATCACTCTGCCGAAGTCGCATCAGTACTATTATCAACTGCAAGCTCAGATGGCAATCTGTGATGTACAATATTGCGACTTTGTTGTGTGCCTATTTCCAAACAATGAGCCGGGGAGCCATGTATTTATGTCGCTCGTATACTGACAGATGACAGCTTCTGGAGTGAATGCTTGTAAAACTTTTCATAACTGTTGATCAAATTTCTCAGAGATCTCTTTTTGCACTGCAGCTGCCAATTATCATCATGTTGTAACTTTTTCATCAGAAACAAAATCCTCTTGAGCCTACACATAATGCTAACAAGTGGTTTCACAAATATTGACATGAAACCACAACTCTATCCACTACTATTTCAGTATGTAATAATAATTCAGTTTATACGACAAAATATTAATACTTTCAATGATCGTGTGATACAGATAAATCGTCTATTCTACACGAATTCGAACTGTCCAGTGAACAACAAGAACAGCTGCACAGTGACGATGCACCTGGTGTTCAGGAGGAAGCAGAAGTCGAACTAACCAGTGATGACACATTTGACATGTCGACGTGTACACTCCACGACATAAATGGTATTATGTCAGATTCCCTTGAATTCAGTATATCTTTGTAACATCAGAATATCATAATCAACTACTGAAATCAGTTGATAAACTATAATTAAACCATGATTGGTTTGTTGAAGGCCTATCGTCTTGCAGCATAAAGCGCCGTGAGGCGTCTGAAGTGAAGCGTGACTAAACTCACTGGTCAGCGTGCTGGTCTCTGCCTACTCACTGCTGATTGGCTCGTCAGCATGCTGCAGGAGGGCCACAACCAGTAGCGGATCCAAGAAGGGGGGCCAAGCCAGCTCCGGCCCCCCCTTTGGGCGACTCACAGACGCCGTCACTGGACTATCATAAATGGTCGTTTTAAACTTCTCAAAAGTTACCAATGTTAAGAACCTCTTCCTGTTGAGAATATACTGTATGTCTGTCGCCAATTTGACTTTACCTGAACATGAAGTTTTCTTGATCTCTATCAGACGTCTGGTGAGTGCATGGAATAGTCTTGAATAGATGACCACTTTCTAGTGCCCACCAGCAAATTGTTGTTTTACTTACTTCAACCGTGAACTGGAAACAGCTTTGTGACGTCATTTTGAATCGTCACGCGAACATGTTTGATATTTCTACGAAAAAGCAGCAAGTTTTTGATAATTAGTTGCTTTCGTTCTCGGTTGTGTTCACGATGTCTAGTGGCAAGCGGTTACATATGCGCGGTATAATCACACACCACAGACATGGTTATTCAACATACCACGGTTACATTACCGTCTATATACAGTTGCCGGATAAATCCGGCAGTTGGTATTACTATTTTTTTATCCCGCAGGTATAGCGGTTAAGAGGTTAAAGTTACCAAGCACCGTCCATTTGTGTAATGTAAATTGTTCTCAGTCCGTGGCTTACTGTCAGCTGGCAAACATAACAGATCAGACAAGTCTCTGAACATGTGAACATGGTTGAATGTGGTTCTAAGATGTCAAAATTGTTTTCAATTGTATGAAAACTGATAATTTCTCCTTATAGCGGTTACGCCCGCAATAGGCGGAGCTACTATCCGCCCGTTGCTGATGACCACTTCAAAGAAACTCACCTAACGATACATCCTGTGAAGGTGCTAACTCACCTAATCAAGGGCCCCACGCAATCTAATGTTTAGATTGCTTATATATTTGTTGCGCAACTTATAATTTAATTCAAATTTAATTTTGAGTTATAATCGTAATTTTTGACTTCTGACGTTATGGTATTCGCTAAACAAAAGCGATTGGGAACGATTTGACATGAAGAATAATACACAGAAAATGTTATTGATGATTCCTAAAATTTGTGACCCATCTTTTATGTACACTGAAAGCTGGAAATGTAAAAAATAAGAACGTAAAAACAAAGAAACTCTGCAGGTCAGTCAGTGATCGCCTTCTTGCACGCTGCACGTAAAGATAGGTCTATCACATGCAAGTAAGTTATTTTGGAGGTATAAGAAAAAATTTTTTTAGCTGGTGTTTGAGATATTCTGTCACTCGATGCTGACCTTGACCTTGTCAGAGCCGGACAAGCCACAGTGCATAAATGACTACGTAGACCAAGGTCATGACTGTTCTGATTTTTTTCTTGTTTCTTTTCTTTTATTTTGCAAATACATTAAAATAAAGTCTTGAAAATCGTTGTCATTCACCCTCCATGACAGGGTGGTTTGAAGTTTTCTGCATAGACATCCAAACCTGGCTGAAAGACATGCTGAGCCTATATATCACGTAGCAGAGTGCAGATGACTGAAGACTGTCTGTCAGAGTGGTTCAGTGATGCTGAAAAATTCTTCAAAGAGAAGAGAAGAGTTGCACGCATGTAATGCAATACCCCAAAAACAATATAATGGTGACAAAATTGGTTTTCAGTTGGACCCTGGCAGAGTTCTAGCTCCCAGGAATGCTAATGTATACTCGAAAGCAGAAGGCATCAAAAAGCAACTGACTGTCTTGATAACAACCAGAGCTGACGGAAAGCCGACTCATCAGTCTGTCCATATAACAGACTACTCGTATGGTAAACTGGAAAACTGAGAGTTGGTGACATTAGCAACATTTTATTTTTAAGCCTACCAGTAATATTAGCACTGTCTGAGACTGAATGTTTGTGTCCCACATTCCTGCCTTTTTGTGAAAAAGACGTTGATGCATGGGGTCTACATATCCATACCCAGTCTCAACAGGCCAAAAAGGTAGGAGCCTTGCAGTGCCTTTTTAAGATAGCCGGCATTGTACCACTTAACTGAGACTACAGATTATTCAGTGCTACAGACTGCGACTAAGATTACAAACACCGTTGGGTTGAGTTAAGCATTCTATGCTAACAGCTGTGTTTTTATTTTGCTTGATTTTATCTGTTTGTTGTTAGGTTTTTAGCATTTTAAAGTGCTCAGAATTAACTCATAATAGCAGCTTGTAATATCCTCACTACGTTTTTACGTAACTTGGAAAAACTTCATTTGCTGATTCAAAGTTTGACGACTCGAATCCGGAGATTGCCCCGATGCCATGTTGACTACTGGTAGATCCAAATCAGCTTTTTCCACCGAACTTTTTACCTTACCATCAACACACACCTTCATTTATACTGGTCAGTCCGTTCCTTGCTTATATACTTCAGCAGTCATCAATATTGTACGTGAAATAAATACATCTAAAGCTGGTGCTGGCAGCGCTCAAAAAAGACAGTTCAGGTTTACACCCCTAGTAACAAGGGGTGCAAAACAGCGACCTGTTCAGGATGCGATGCTGTCAGTGGCAAATATGTCAAGGCAAATAGTATTTTAGTAAAAGCAGTGCAGTGTGGCTGACCCAGAGTGGACTAGCATAAGCTGACCCACTAATAACTCAACAAGTCACTTGGTTCATACTGACCTGTACTCATGACAGCTGTGAAGTATGAAATGCATATGATACAAAAGATCACAGTTTTTTCCTCCGTGCTATGTGAACTAGCACTGTGTGTTATGCTACTTGCTATATGGGGATTCAAATGTCACTCTTCAACAGCAGCTGCATAGCTGACAGATAGTGCCTGACAAGAGTACTACTTATTTGATGCAGTTAGTAGTACTGAAAATGTCACCAAAAGTGACGCCGTTCAGGCATCTAAGCTGCCTGTAAATGCAGTACCTATTTGATGCTGAGGAGTGCATTGTCTGGCACAACTGGATCATGTACCAAAAAAGCCCAAATAACAACAGATTTGTTTGTCAAGTGGTTGCAGCATTTCACAAATCATGTACCTGATGAAGCCTCACACGGCGAAACGTAGTACTATTATGTTATAGACGTGTACTCTGTCATATTCTATTTGTGAAATTTACGTGGATTTTTCGTATTATTAGTCTTCAACGATGTCGTCACTGTTCTGAGTGTTTGAACTGTTATGGACTCGTGGATTACTGTTTTCTGCTGATGATAGCAATGATCTACGCTGATTCACTGCTGTACTGTTTGATGGTAACTGGTGTATAAATCTGTACACTACATGCCGTTCTTTTCCTACCACCAGGGGCGTCAAGGAGACGCTGGGGGCTTCTGTGGCCGCGGCCAACGCCGAGGTCCGAGCCGCCGTCGGCAGCCTACGAACGCTCTGCCTCTAGCAGACGTAACAATCAAAATAACCACATTCTTAATACATTGGTTGAAGCTGTGCAGACTCTTTCCCACCGAGGGCTGGATGGACCCCCGCACTAGCTCCTATAGAGGCTCAGGGAACCGAGATCTGGGACGCCATCGCTCCCACAGCACCACTACTAGGCCCCAAAACAGACACCTGCAGTCTAATCAATGATCTAGACACCCCGAACAGTCCTACACAAGGCGACATCATTCACAGGACAAACATGAAAGATACCAGAACCAGATGGACAGACGAACCAAAGATCGCCCAGTACGATCTAGGGGTAACTTTAGTCCTCCAAAACATCAAAATGAGCCCCATAATCAGAACCCAAAACAGACCAGTCCGATCTCAAAATCCGGACTTTCGCAATTTAGTCGGATCCACAAATAACGGAGCTAGGTTATTGAATCACATGAATAAATTTTGGAAACAAATCCCAGGCCCTATTAACAGGGCTGTCAATGAGTTCACTAATTCAATCAGACCTCCACTGATGGACGAAGACTTTAATTCCAAAATTAGGTCCATTGGAGATCAATATAAGGCTAACGTACATCGTACGATTAATCAACATCTTATCAAAAAGTACACTGAAACTTGCCACACCCTAGCGGTTTTGGACGACACGGATATGGGTTTAGCCTGCCAAATTGCACAAAAGCAGCTCTTGAGATCTAACCACAGGCTAAATGCCAACAAAGCTGATAGAATAATAAATGCAGTCATTTTTGATACGCGAGATTGTCTATCCTCGCAGCTCTGGCATAGACCCAGAAACCCAGCCTCCAGCAAGCAGGCATCTCCACCCCAAGCTACCACCCCAATCCAGACTAGCAACAGATTCCAGCCACTGGAGAGTCTTGATGACAATAACCAGATAGACCAGATGGAGGCCGATCACATTATAGAGCTCCTAGGAAATACCATGACAGACCCGGAGACACTACCGGCCACCACTCCCAGTAAACGTCCGGCGAGCTAGTCTAACTGGACCCCCAGCACGGACCCCACCCTTAAAAACATTGGCCTCATTAATGAAACTACACAAAATGAATTAAATGGTAAAATCATTAAATATAACAACAAAAATTATATTACTCATAAATGTAGGCCTAACCTATCTGACCAACAGGTTCAGGCCATAAAAGCATTAAGAAACAACCCGAATATTGTTATCAAAAGTGCTGACAAGGAAGGCATTGTGGTCTTAATGTCTAAAAACTTATACATCAAAGAAGCTGAAAGACAGCTTAACAACCCTAATTATTACCAACCACTAACAGCCCCATTGTTTCCGGAAACGGCCAAAACACTAGAGCATATATAACCGCATATATAATAACATATATATAACATATATAACCGCACAACAATTTAATTACTTAAGACCTGATTTTAACAAAATGACTAGCCATTACTTCTATCTTTTGCCAAATATACATAAACCCTTAAATTCCTGGCCAGACCCCCACATGCCGGCACGTCGCCCCATAGTCTCGGACTGTGAATCCGAATCATCCAAGATATGACACGTATCACTTTATATCAAAAATTTGGGATCAAACAATAGACCCCAATGGCTTTTAATTTCAGCGGACGTAGAATTGTTATACACTTGCATGAAAATTGATCATATTTTTGATTTTATCAAAAAGATTTTTGCTGAATTTCCAGATCTAAAGGGAAGGTGGAAGCTAGATAGCTTAAGAAATGTTGGACGCACGGACGGACACAAAGGTGATTTTATACTCTGTCCAATGCTATATGGACAGACAAAAAACATTACCTGTTAAATGCGATACAGCAGCTGAGCGAGTAGCTAGAATGTTCAGTCATGAGAACAAGCAGATGTGTAAGAAAAATGTAGTGAATCTAGAAAGTGATTCTAAATGGTGTCGTCTCATTTCGCCTTATCGCATTTCGCCTAATGGGAACAAAAGTTGTTACTTACTGATCTCTTTCACGCGTCATGACATAACGCATGACGCAACCACGTAATGCATGTTTACTTCTTTTGAATGTGTAACAACATTTAATTATGGCGGGTGTTCCGAATTTTCACTTTATCAAGACCCAACGCGACGGAGATGCCTTAGTGGTTGATGAATACGTATTTCGAGTGAGAAAGCGAGTAGGCACGAAAAAGTATTGGCGTTGTCACACTGATCAATGTGGTGTGACCGTGGTAACTGATGGTGCAAATTTTCTAAAAATCAAAGACACAGCGGCGCACAACCACGTCAGCGAAGAGCACCACGTGAAAAGACGTGACTTCGTGCAGAACGTTTGTCAAGTGGTACAGCTTTTTAGCCGAACGTGACTAAACATCATGTTCGGCTACTGTCATCGCACCAACGAGGCGCAGTTCATCCGCCCTACTCGAAGAAGAAGCTGTTCCAGGAATGATACTTGAAATAAATTCAAAGTCTGTGTGCCATTGTGTTCTTAAGTCCTAAGCCGACAGCACAATAATGAGGTGATGCAAGAAGGAAGGAAGGGCTGCAAAACAAGTAAATGTGCATATAATTCCCGCAGAAAAAATAGTACAAATTTAATCATGCTGAACATAACATACTAAGTAACGTAAGTAACATAAAATGACCAATTTTCAAAAGCAAACATCACTGCCATAAATGTCAAAAACATTCTGCATGTTATTTTGTTCCAGAGTCATGAACCTACAGCAAAAACGTGAGCAAGGACGGCCACAAAACAAGCACACATGTATCAAAAATTGAACAAAAATGAATTACACTGGACATATAATACAAAATAACATAAAACCAATATTTGCATACAGCACAAAAGAGCAAACAAAATCGGTGCCAAAAATATCAAACTGAACGAGCTGAATATCAATCTTACGATGTCATAACTCTGTAGTTGACCAAGTTAATAACAGTGAGTACCGAACTGATACAAACAACTGCAAGACACTGGCTCAGAGGTGACGCAAGTTACTTCAAGCCAGAAAGGTAATCAATATCAAACTCAATGTGGCGATAAACAATCTTAGGATGTCATAACTCTGTTGAAGTTGTTTTTGTATCACTTCACTACTTAGAATTGATGATAACTTGGTCGATTACAAAGACATAAGCTCAGAGATGGTGACTGATAAGTTACTTCAAATCTGGAAGGTAACCAAATACTCAGGGTACGCCTGATGATCTTGGAAGATAACGAACACAAACGGATTCTGTGGAAAGTCAACAACTGAGTCGTAAAGTGTAAGACTTTCCTCGTCGCGTGCTGGCGGTTCCACGAGGCCGTACTCGCCACTGCAGTAATTGCCAGTCAACATGCGGCACTGGAAGACGTACTTGTTCTCGTTCTTGTCTAGCACGAAGTAGAAACATAGCGCCGAGTGCCAAAAGAAGTGAGTGAAGTAGACACCTTTGCCGTATGCCGCTGTACGGTTGAAACTACGGTTGAATCCTCTGTGGCAGATGATTTTGGCGGTCTCTGCAGTGGTACTATGCCAAAGCAGCTTCTCATTGTCTACCAGTTCTACCAGTGGACCGTTTGGCAGCGTTCATGTGCGCACGTTTCATTGCATACAGCACGTAAAGTTTAAGATTTTCAATACGCTGGATCGACACTATCTGAATTAATGACTGCTCGCAAGTTTTGTAGATGTTTCGTTTGACTTCAAGGTACTCTGGGTTTGTTGGGTCTAGTTCCACCATCTTACAATCCTGGCCGGGCGTCGGAGTAGACCACGTGGACGGTAATGCGTGCAGCTTGTGTCCTGACACCGCAGTGCCAGAGGATGCCAGACTACCTGATGAGGAAGATGACGACACAGTGTGGGTTGATGCACCTGACAAATCACCAGCAGCAGCACCGGATGTGAAGAAGAATTTTGATTCTGAATGGAAAGTCAAACTTGAAGCAGTGCCGCTGACATGACTAGTGGAGGGAACGGCTGGACCAGAAACAGTAGATGCTGCAGTACACTGTACACTGCCAGAAAATAATTCCACGTATAGCGTGCAGCAGGGTGCCAGGAAATTCCATGGTAAAGGGGTTAAAGGTGTTTGGGTCGAAAAAATCAATTTTCAGTTTTTAGTGAAAATTTACTGTATAAGATGTACATTTATAGGAAAAATGCTTCAAAGTAAAATATTTCATTGTTTTCCATGTTATATAGACACTTTAAAGTAACTGTTTGTATTGTTTACGTCTAAAAATTTGTTAGTTTTGCGTAACTTTGAGCTTTTCAAGCTATGGCATTGGTAAACAGAACATCGCTGTATTATACATCATCGGAAAGTCCAATGACGTCGTTTTTCTATTTAAATAGCGCATATATTGCCTATTTTTAGCTTACCTTGCCACACAAAGGCTGTTTTTTTGACCACCATAAACTGGAATATTTAAAAGGACGCTCATAGCAACCAATCACAGCGAGGTTTCACCGAGATTCCAGGATCCCCAGTGACGTTGCAATTTTCTGATTGTCTGCGCATGCGGGTTTCACCTTGGGCATGCGCAGACAGACAGTGGTGATAACGGCGTTCGGTAGCCAAGAAAGAGAGATCGCAGAGACGTTAAATATACTGTCCGAGTGCAATCTACAGTCTGCACAGTTGCCTGAAAATCTTCGGTTGTTAGTCGAAGAATACTTTTGTTGTCACTCCGACGTTGACAGTATTTTGTTTCTTAATTTGCTTTAGATTGACAGTGACATGCATAGCACAAAGCATCAACAGCATACTGTGCAACTGTTGCAGGTGAAAAGGACTTAGTTTTGTTGGGGATGATTAGCTGCAACATCAACCGGTCTGAACTGACAGTTTGATCCAAGCACAAGGACAATAAGATACATGATCATCAAAGGACAACGTACACTGTTGAGTCGAACTCTGTCTGCCGTGAAACATTCAAGTTCAAGAGAGCAACAGCCAGCAGCTGAAAAGAACGCAACAATCAGCGTGGTTGCTAGTGGCCAACACGTGCACCATAAAAAGCAGGAGTTTGAAGTTGACATGTTGAACCGCTGTTCATCCAGCTAACTGGAGCACAACGATGTTTAGCCAGTGCTCAGCTCCAGATGAACTACCAGAAACTAAGCCAAATGACAAACTCTGGGCTGGAAATGAAACAAAATGCCAGACGCCTCCAGTCATCTGCCAAGCAGCATACAAACGAAGAATGGCGGAACGACTGCATCCAAATGTGGTTACAAAACAGGAGATAGCAAGGGAATGCTGGCAATCATCAATAGTCAGAATTCATATAAATGGATACATTAGCAGTTCAATGTATATCTGTGCAACATCATCTTCTGCACTGTGCAGCAGCTGCGAATATACGTTAACGCCTGCTGGACAACACTGCCATCATTCACGTCGAAGCCACCAGGTCAGTAATGGCCAACATTCCTGGACAGAAGCGGCCACTCTAGTGACTATTACTGCTTGCTGCTGCATGATGGCCATTTACCGGTGATGGACTTTCTGACCACCAGACACATTGGTGAATGGCTCCATAGCCTCATGATGACGTTCAACGCCTCCATCCGGCAAGTCAACAGAAGTCGTCTGGTTATGACGAGGCAAGTTGTCATCAACTTCTCATACGCCATAATCTCGGCATGCCTGGCAATGTTCAACCGCGGCACGCCAATACTGCACAGCAGCCTCCGCGGCAACCCACGTCTGCGGCTGAACGTGCCACCAGGCAACCTCAACAGCAACCCAGGTCCACGAGGCAGCCTCCACAGCAACCCATGTTCACGAAGCAGTTTCCGCAGTATCCTCCACAGCAACCCACGCCTGCAATGGAACGTAAGCTTAATTCATTTTTTGTCTGATGTAACGCGTTATTATACTGAGCTAATGAGACAGTCCGACTTACTGTCAGTGTCTGTTGGCACAAAGTGCACTGCAAATTCCCCAAATTGCTCTAGTGCGCGGTTTTGCGCTCAGCAATGTATGTGCCATTTCAAGTAAACGCATAATTGAATGAAATTTACCAGCAGAATTACATAGACTCAACCAAGTTGTGCATGGTTACTTAGTAATAAGAATTTACCTCCAACATTTAAATGCATCTACACAATCTATGTACATACGTGCTGTAATCTCGCCGTCATTCGGCCATTTTTTGCTTCCACTAGTATTAATAGGCATATGCATTTTTTCTACGTCATAGCTTAATTGTTTTACTTGAATCAGCATGTGTGTATGTGTGTCCGACGACACTATATAGCGTCTACTGTCCTGTTGCAACGTTAATAAATGCACTGTCTCCAAAAACTGATATCAGCTACGACATTGCTATGTGTATATACCCATTTCTAGTTATACTTCATCTCTTATGTCTGCAGTGCGCTTAGGATGTTCCGTGACTGTTGTGCACCATATTGGTATAAATAGCACTGTTGTCATTGTTAATGTTTTCAGCACTTGATTCGGAACTGCACAGTCTGAAATCGTTATCTGACGCACACCAAAGTTCTGACGACGTTCCGCAAGAAGGTTGTACGTCAAGTAAGCATAAGTACGTTGTCTCAAAGCAAAACATTATGTTTGTTATAAGCTGTACGCAAACACGTGCACACAGTTTACCGCACCTTGTTGCATGTGTTCGAACTTTACCTTGCAAAACCAGCTGTGCATGAAAACGCACACTGTCACGTTGGCCACTTTCCTTCATCTTGCTGAACATGAATTTCACAATTTCTTCAAAACCTTACCTAAACTGCAGACATTTCAAACTTTATCGCGATTTACACAAATGTTTAGCTTAAAAACTTAAGAATACGTGCAAATTTTGTGTCATTCGATCTTTACCTGCAAGACTGCAGCAGCACGTCTGACCTGTGGCGTGGACGGCTGTACACCTGTGTGATAACTTACGCGAAACACTTCAAACAGTTACATTGACAATATGAATGAACAGTCATTTACATGCTACTGTTAATGTTTAACATGACCACCTACACTCCGGCAAAAACTGTGGAACCAGCGATGCACATTGAATGTGCAGCGAAATTTCAGGACATAATTGTGCAGTTATTTATTATTAAGTGCGGAGTACCAGCCTAATTGTTTTACCGCTAGTTTGTTTACTTTTGGCGGTTGTTGTCTTTTGAGTTTTAGTATGGCGTAAACTATTTCGAGTTAACGTCTTCATTTTTGATAGGGATTACGTGTGAAGAAATTAGATAAGTTGGTCTGTTGCTGTTTTGATATTCTAGTCCAAGTCGTATGTTGGTCCGCTTCAGTGCTCCGTAGGCGGTTTTACTGATACTTGTCCCAAGGGTTACTGGTCCAAATGTTAACTAACCCGAAGCCTAGACAAAATGTCATCATATTTTTAGCCTACTGAACCCGACATAGATGTAGTCCACCCTGACCTTATCCTTAATCTTAGCCGGGCCAAACAGTTACGCTTCAGCGGCGGACTCGTCAGACCAGTGACCAGTGACCCATGGGACCAGTCCCCCCGAAGGGTGTAGTGAAGATATGCACTGCACATGCAGTAAGTAAGTAAAGAGGTGGGTGTCTTCATTATACCCCACTTACTTTTTCTTGCACTACAATCGAAAAAAATGTACGTATTTATGCCCTGTCTGTAGTGATTGTGTAATTGATGTGAATGAACTGCGTCTTCATTTGCAGCGGCACATTTTTGAAGGGCAGTTGCTTTATCCAATTTTGTGTGGTCAACAAGGATGTAGCGGTTCGTTTTCTACTGTTTCAATTACATACGGCACGTGAATGCATTTCACAAATGTGAACATAGTGCACCAGCCAGGAAATAAAGACAAAGTGGACAGTTTCTCGTGGGGCCAGGTAATGTAGTTTGTTGACCACATTTCATTCTCTGTCCATTACTACAAATAGGTAGAAATCCCGTAACGCATGAAGTTGGGCCGATATGTCAGAAGGCTGAGGAGGAGCAACGTACGGTGTTTGAGTGTTTGAAACAGCATGCCAAAGGCAAGAAGCGTGGTGGCCCGCCTGCCCAGCAGAAGGCAGTCAGTACCTTTGTCATGTGCTTCATCTTTTTAGAGTAAACTTAGCTTTTTATGTGGTACAGTTTTTATGTGTAAGTAATGTAATATTTTTAGGGCTGTAAAAATTAACGACTAATTGATCGATTAACTGTTTAAAAAATTTATCACTGAAGAATTTTTCAATGGATTAAAATTTGATTAAGATTTGGGACTTTTAGTAGTCAAATACGACTGATGATCGATGTTTATTATCTAATTTTTTGCCACATAGGACATGTCATCAACATTTTTGGTTGTATGGTGTTAGTTTAATATAACAGTCTGCAAGGCCTGTAGAAAGCATCATCATCATCATCATCATAGTGTGTGTGTGGCTTGTTGTTTGTTTCATGAACGTCAATGTCTAGGTTGGAGGAAAAGTGGTAAGCATGCGTTGTCTGTGTATTTATTTCTTGGCTTTGATTGTAGCACAACAGTCTGTGAGCATCCAACGGAACGACCAGGGCGGCGCCGGGACCAGGCAGGGAGCACAGCTACGGCGCCGCATACGGCTACGTCTCGCCCGGCACGGTTCCGCGGGGGCGCGGCTCGGGGACGGGGGGCATATTTACGAGGGTTGATCAATAAGTAATAAGAATCAATGTATTAGACCAGAATTTTTTTCACAATCTATATATCAGTAAAAAGTACATTTTCTACGAACATATATGGGTTTGTTGCGGATATGACGTCATTGTAATTTATGACGTCATAGACTGTTAAATAGAAATGATTTGCAGCATCAGTGCAAACCACATTGAATGATGCATAGCGGACAACACAAAGATAAAATTTCAGATATCAAAACCGATGACAGTTACTGGGGGTTTGGTCGTTACTGTGTGCAGGGTGATCTTATTGTATGAAGCCACAAACTGTTAACTTTTCGTTAAAATTATACTGGTAACGTTAAATTTTGACGTGACGTCATTAATAGCTCGAGCGCTCTTATTTACGGCCAGTGCAGATTAAGGCTATCGTATATTCAAAGGTGCAAATGAGAAAATCATAAACGTATTTGTTAAGAGCTTTCAGAAAATTAGATGCTTCAGGGCACCACATTGCTAAATTCGGCTGCAGACTGGCTGCAGTCATGCGACAACGAGCCTAATTCTACGCTGTTCGCGTTAGCACTCCAAATCGTTACTGTTTAACTTGCAGTGAAGTCATAAATCACAATGACGTCACATCCGCA
>Ga0209367_1003570_pt1 | contig 21195 bp, 14 predicted proteins | sample WorMetLIZISLAND2_FD_187412 | JGI IMG/M metagenome (GOLD analysis project Ga0209367, IMG submission 187412) | Marine gutless worms symbiont microbial communities from Max Planck institute for Marine Microbiology, Germany - Olavius geniculatus... ...
ATATTCAATGGGGGGGTTCAGAGCAACGTGACGAAACATGATGAAGGGGGAGGGGGTTATTTCTTTCTTAAAATTGCATGATGGTATTTATGGATTGATTGGGTGATTGATTACCGTGTACTAATATTGGTCATTTATCTAACAAGCTTTCTTTTAGTCTGTTGTCGATGTTTTTAGTAATTGGTAAACGTTGAATACATTGTTGTTACAGAACTTCTGCGCAAGTCTTCAGAGCACACGTTGGTCGACATGGTCCAACTACTGTTCTCACGCCTTCCACAATTTAAGGAAGATCCCAAGTGGGCCACTAACATTCGTAAGGTATGTTGCTTTGATGCATGCTATCGCTAGAATGCAGTGAGTGTTTGTATGAGGGCAGCACCAACTTTTGATCTTTTGCTTTGTGGCAAGTTTTTAATTTAGCAGGTTTTTGGCAAACTATTAACTCTACATTGTATTGCATTATTGGTTTTTATAATTTGTTATCGTCAAGTATTGTTTCCTTCAGAGTTTAGTGCTTTGATACTGTTTGGTACTACCAGGCCAGCTATCACTGTTGCTGAAATTTTGCAAAGCTGCTCCCTACCCACCTATGGACCCAGGATCCTGAACTAACTCCAAATACATAGATAGTAAAACACAAATGGTAAGTGGCAATTGTTGACTAATATCTGTGAGGGTAGCAGGTTTTCAGAAGTTTTCATTGGTTAACTTTTATTTATGGCTGCTTTGATTTGATAATGGTTTGGTTTGGACTGTAAACAGTTGTTTTAAATTTTAGCTGAAAATGCGAACGGGGGTAGACGCAACTCGTACTGGAAAGCCGCGCAAAAAATCTGCTAAAATGCCAGGTTCAAAGCCTGCGAAGAAGTCTGCGACACGCCCAACCATCGACGCTGTTCATGAAACTGTGTGCGAGGATCAGCCGCAAGTTGCAGAGGAGTTGCGTTCGACTGCAGCAGTTTTATCAGGTCAATTGCACTATAATATTAGTTTTGACTCTTGTTTTTGAGAGAAAATGTGCTAGTATTGGTGGAAAAATTTTCGATATTTTGTTGCCATAGTTACTTAGGCTAATAGCTGATGCAGGCCTCATGTTGTGACGTGCAGTTTTGTCTTTTTTACTAGTTGTTTTTCAGTTTATTATTGTAGTCAGTGCCATTTTGCACTCTGTAATCTGCCATTTATGTTTACGTGTGTGTCTGTGATTAGATGTATGTTATGTAAATGGTATGGTATGTAAATAACCAAATTGCAGAAGGCACAAACATACTTGTACGTTGTCACAAACCACGTGCGGCATTTTAGATGCTTGGCTGCATTGTGGTGGACACACCAGCTGGCTGCATTATAGTTTGCAGTCAAGAAATTTGCAGCTTCGACATGGCCCCAGAAATGACCGGCCAGCTGGAAAATGGCATACACCAAACTCTCGTAGGTCCAGTCAAGGATAATAGCACTGCAAACGCAACTTGACTAGCAGCAATCTCAGAAATAGCAGCTAAGGGCCAGTTTCTGGATCTTAAGTGTTATCTGACAGATTTGCATAACTCGCATTTCCCATTGCACTGACCAACAGTTAAAATGGCCAAAAATTTAACTGGTTGAAATCGGCCAGTTAGCCAACCATCAGTTGTAGTTATTGTATTTAATGCAACTTTTGTACCATTTTGCAAGCAGTTAATTGATGAATGTGATACTATAGAATGATTTTACCATATAGCAAGGTCTTCAAAACGCTCGAAGAGACTTTTGCTGCTACAAATTTTACTACCAAACTATTCATGAATGGACAAAATGGCCATCCGCAATCGGTTGGCTGACTCGTGGGCTGGCTGACTTGTGCTTGCGCTCATTAATATTCATGATGCCCACCTGCGCTAGGCGGAAGTGATTAGCGCCATGTGCATCTTTGCTAAGCAACTATAGTTTACCATTCAGTTAGTTAATGGCCAGTCAAGGTTTTGTTCAGAAACGCCCACAAACTTAACTAGCAAGTTACAATTAACAGATGGTTTACTAACTGATCAGTAGGACTAAAAGATCCAGAAACCGGCCCCAAGTGGTATGAGCCTAATTATACTGCTGTGTATTTTTTATATCTCACAGTGTATATAATGTAATGTGTTTGGTTGTGATAGGTAGCGACAGCGTGACCGGGGTGAGTGAATCTGACGTTGAAACCAGCGAGTGGCAGACATTCCCTTCTCCACCCGACTCTCTGCCAGTCATTTGGCAGTCGGCAGAAAGTTCATCGGCAGTTGATGACGTCATTGCGTACGTTGACGCTGCTGGCATGGCGACAACGCCTGTTGCTCGTGGAGACGTCGTTGTTGACATGAGTGAAGATGCCGTTCAGGTAGTTGTGCGAGCGTAGCTTGTCATTTCTTGCACTTGAGTCCAGGTGACATAACCAATGCAGTGGTATCAACCTTTTCCCAACTGTGTGAATGATGGAGTAGTGCTAGTTGTCACAAGTCAGAAGATGACATTCACAGGTTATGTTCAACAGTTTGTTTCACATCCGCAGTTTCATGGAGAAGGATTAGTGATAGATCGTATGTAGTCATTGGCCCATGAGTTCGGCACAGACAAACTGTCAGTTTGATCTAGCACATAAACTAAAAAGAACTTAAATGTTTTAAAAGAAAAATGAAATGAGAGATACTGAAAATAGAAATACCATTAAATGTAAAACTTAAAAAATCCGGGAAATGACCGAAATAAAGAAAACTAAAATAAGAAAAAAACTGAAAAGGAAAGAAATAGAGAAATAATGAAATAATTTTTATCCCAAACAAACTTGATCTTACTTTTTTGGCCCCGGATCACTGTGCAAAATTTCATCAAAATCGAATCAAAATTCCGATCGTAGGAGTGTTTACAGACAGAGTGACAGAATGACAGTGTGACATAAGTGATTTTATAATCTGTTCCATGCTATGCTATAGCAATGGGACAGATAATGAAAGAATGATGGGGTGATGGATGACAAGAGTGGTGATGGTGACGCTGATGAGGTGAGATGATCGTGGAAGTATGGTGAGTTAGGAAGAGGTAGATCAAGACGTGGCTGACGAAGTGAGCGAGGGAGTTGATTCCAGAGATGAGGTGATGCATAGCGAAAGAAATGAGTGGTAATTTTTAAGGAGGAATGAGTAGGTGGACGAGCGAGAGTGACAACAGACGAGGATCGAGTGTTACGTGGTGGCTGGAGAGAGATTAAGTTATAAAGGTAAGGAGGTTGAGCGGTATAGAGAAGTTTAAAGGTAAGAGAGAGAATTTTATATTCAATACGTTCATTTATTGTGAGCCAGTGAAGAGATTTAAGAATAGGAGTAGTATGACTAAATTCAGGAGCTCTGATGACAGCACGAGCAAGGGAGTTTTGGGTGTGTTGAAGACGATTTAATTGAGACTTGGGAAGATTATAGTATAGAGAGTTACAGTAGTCAAGTTAGGAGTGAACGATGGAAGTTGCAATGAGGCTGGTTGTTTTAGAATCAAGAAAAGGACGGATACAACAAAGCTGTTCAAAAGTCATTTTGCCTATTGTATGTTGTCAACTAATTGCAATAGTTGAAATCCTTTAACTTAAATGAAAAGTTGGTTGTTTTGTGTCTATCGTTGATCATCAAATCGTGTTCAACTGCAGATTCTGCAGATTAGGCTGTCAATTTACAGAAGCCGTGGTTTTGGAAATGCAGCTCCAACTACTTGGAATGTGCTTCCAAATATTCTTAGATGCAGCACATGTGCTTTGCCTAATTCCTGATGCCATCTAAAACATTTTTACTTCTCATTTTGCTACCATATTGAGCACATTTAAGGTTATTACATGCAGTTAGCATGCTATGTAAATTACTTACTTGCTTATTTATTGTCTGAAGGAGGAGTCAGCAGAAGTAGCACAATTGAGTTCTGTTGCTGATGATTTGGTCGAGGCTAACAGCAGCTTGAATGCCGAAACAACAAGCCATTACGTCTGGGTGAGCTATCTAATGCTATGCTATCGATACCTGTTTGGTTCGTTTTACATTAACAAAGATGCATTTGCATTTGACCTCTGCGTATCTTCATAGTTAGCATGTATGCTGGTAAATTTCTGTGTAAAGTGTTGTTTTTGGAATATATTTGCCAAATATTATTTTTCATCTACTTATTATTATCGTATTTTAATGTTAACTATATTATTTCACTCGCTGCATATCATGTGAGGTTTTTTGGAGATGCTGTTAATTACAGCAGCTTGATTTAAGCAATATTTTGTGTTAGTTAGCATTAATATAAATTAAATAGTTTAACAAATCCTTACCATATTCATTGTTGATATCTATATAAGACACCATTTAGCAGCTTTTATCTTGCTAGTTAGTGATAAATAAATTGCTTTCATTAAAACATTTTGTGACATTTTTTGAAATATATATTTTGCATAGAATCTTCTTCTTACTGTTATAAGTAACTTAATTACTACTATTATGTTATGCTTATATTAGAAGTTGTGCTTTTATTGGTTTTGGGCTGGCTACTGTCGTTTCTCGATGGAATGTTGATTGCTTACTGCGATATATATTGATCAATTTGTCATATTTTGAAACTAGAAATTTTATGAGGTACACATGTTCGATGTCAAATTGCAATGCTAGGTTCATTTGTAGGCCATACATACTTCACATGATCATTCATGTTATCTCTCACAAGTAGTAAGTATCTTTCATATCTATTAAGTGGAGGCCATTTGTCACAAAATTTTTGTTTCAACACCAGTTCTGATGTGCATGCTTATGGAGATTAATCAGATTTCAAGTGAGAGATTTCATGTTTTTACAATTTAGACATGAGACCAGACATCTTTGAAAATGTATTTTTTGCTATTATTATTTGCCATCTAAAAACTGATGCAAAAGTAACGGTCTGCGTTGTGTCGATAATTTTGTTAGAAATCTATTGTGTCTTAGCATATTTGTGGTGGTGCTTTTGATCTTGTGTATTGCTCATATCAAACAAACAGTAGCAAAGTATAAATGGAAATGTGGTTTTTTATTTACAGTGTATATTTTATTTTGCTGCTGTGCACTGCTTGGTGGCAATAGTTCTTTGGCTTAGAGATGCTATTGCAGTGATATGTGTTATTTTAGACTCCTAACCATTATACATGACACGGTTTTTTCATGTTTATTATTTGTACCAAGACCTTAGATGATAGTAGCAATGTTTGCAATGCTTGCTGTTGGTTTTGGGTCTACTGAGTAACATTTTGTGTTACTATCTAAGCCGATTAGCGAGATTTTAGTTTTGATATGTGACATATGTACATGTATGTGCATGCGTGTCTGTTGTCGTCAATGTCAGCGCTTAGCCAGTAGAGGTTGTAGCGTCGCCCAGCTCTGACTACGATTGACGATGCCTCCTGATGTCAGCAGGCGGGATATTGTTGTTCCGCTGTATTTAGTCGTAGAGACAGCCTGGATGACGGTTTCACTGGCCACTGGGTAGGCAGCCAAGCGATATTTTGACATGACAGTTAAATGCCTTGTGAGGCGCAACATTTTCTTGCTGCCTGGCATTTGCAGTTGTGGGTTGACAGTAATTAATATCCAGAAGCCTGTAGTGTTTTTTTTGTTTTTTCGTTGTCTGTGAAATGTAGAAATCCATGTCAAGCTCTTGCATGGGTTAATCAGTCAATCCCAGCACATTTCCGCTGTTGTAATTATGGCTACTGCTACGTATCGTAAAGACTGGCCCTTATGCTTTGCTGCTGATGTTTTTTTTAGCACATGATTTTTGAGGTCTTTTGGCTGATCACCACATGAAACTTTGCTTCATGATTGGAAGTGGGTTTAATTTTGAAAACTAAGTTTCAAAATTTGGGAGGTGACAACGTCCAAATTTGTCAATTTTGGGCAACATAGACTTCGATTGCAGTATCTCTAGAATGGAACAAGATGTCAGCAGTTGGAAGATGGCGTTGCAATACAAAGCGTGATGTCTGACATACGGTGACATTATTTGGTGAGTCTACAAATGGTGGTTATCACGCTGTGCTACCAGTAGTTGATTAGATGTAGTGCTGTGACGGCTGAATGCTAGTGGTGCTTTTGCTATGGTGGTGGTAACGGCTTACCCTGAGATGGCACATGCAGCATTGTTGACCGGAGTCAGACAAGGCAGCAGCATTATGTTGATATGGTGACAGATTGTGGCTGAGTCAACTGCAGATGGGAATGCGCAGGCTCAGTGTGTGGAAGGTACCGATGAGAAGATAGACATTATCGACTGTGACCGGGTACGTGGACTTCGTCGGCTGTAGAGCGTAGATCTGTCATAATTTTTTGGTCGTTCTGTAAGTCCCAGGCACAATGTGAGGCTTACTCGTTTGTCTCTGTCAGTTTGCTTGTTCTGTACATATTTCTAACAAAAGTGTAGAAAAACTGAAATAAGTGTAAATCTTTCACACGGCCGAAGTAACCAGTGTGTCAATTTTTAGTTAAAATGCTGAATTTTTGAGTGAGGGTTAGACTGCAATACAGTGCATAGGTAGGCGAATGGATTAGACACTGGGATGATTTTTTTTGTGTTATATCTGGAGTTGTCAAGACCATTATGTGCATGGTTGTACTATGCACATGGCTTTGCATTATGGCTTTTGTTTGTTTGTCTGACACTAACCAGTCAGTTAATGATAGATATTTGCATGCATATTATTAGAATTAAATGTTATATGTGTATCATTTGTTGTTGCTGGGAATGCTAGTGTCTCCTTGAAGGTAAATCTTGTGGAGGAAATATAACTCAGTTCGTGTTGTCGTTAACCAGTTTTTTTTATGTCTTTGTCATGAGGCAGATGATTTGTTTCTAAGAATATCACTATTGCTGTCATGTGAGTGATATTGTTAGTTTATTTACTGATTTGAATTGCACGTCATTTCATTATCTGTATTGCATTAGTGTTCTGATGCTGCTGTTAATGTGTAATGTGTATAGTGAAGAGTATCTAGCTTGGAAAAAGTGTCTAGTTCCCTATTTAGTCTAGTTTACTGCGTTTAGCTAAGACAGAACATAAATGAAAAAAACTACAATTTTTCAAAAACTGTAGTGGTACTTGTAGCGGTAACATGGTTCTGTGTCCATTGACGTCATCATTGTCAGCTGTCACTGTTCTATGGTGGAATTTATTTGTTGAACAGTTAAGGAAATAGTATTGATGTAGTTTAGTGTATATTGTGTTTGCATGTTTTCTTAGCTGATGATAGTCATTTAAGTATTTTGTGTGTTGTGTGTGAATTGTCTATACTTTTGATGGTATAGTTTTGTGGTTAGTGGTGATGCTGGCTAGCGACTTTATCTTTGCTTTGAGGGGAGGACCCTGGAATGAACATTTTGCCTTGCGTCTTTAACTTAATAAATACAATGTAGATATTTCTTAAGCTCTGTAATGTCATAGCTTCATGGGTGCTAATGGTCGCAGATTACAGAGGACACCATTAATAACCTTGCGGGTGTGAGAAATAAATTTCAAAGACTGCGTATTAATAACCGTGAGACAATTTATTCCACATATCTTGGGATTGATCTCACCACCTATTAACCATTGAGATAGATTTAGCACACACCGTGGCAGTCTGTTGTTTGCATGTACGTGTATGGTCAGGACTACTGCGCTAATTGTTTATGATCGAATGACATTGTGAGGTGAACATTTGATGAAGATATGTAGCGTAAGGGTTGTTTTATGTGTGTGTGTTTTGTGTTGTTCAGTCTACGGGTACGGAGGCGAGATTAATAGCCGAAACTGACAGCAACACAGAAGCTGTCATCTCGACTGATGCCGAATCAAACTCAGCTTCACAGCTTGATGCAGTCTCTTTATCAGCTGGCAAAGAATTCATCAATCCACGAGGAATTCGGTTCACCACTGCCTCTTCTCACAGACTCGATGGTTTGTTTTATTCTTTTCCATTGTTCCGTTGCACTGGTTGGTGTGCATACGTAAAAATTGAGTTAATAATATGTCTAAATGCTATTATGACTGAAATTTAGGGTGTTTTTGTTAGTTTGGAATTTTTTGGTTATAGTTTTTGGGTTTTTTTTTACGACAATGCTTATTATTTTGCTGGCGTGTTATTTCTGCTTTAGTTAATGTGATTTGTGTTGCCATCAGTGCCAAAAGGTTTTTGTAGGGGCCAAACTTTGAGATGTTGAAATAATCAGCTGGGTAAGTGAAAAACCAGTAGGTTGCATTGCTGTTCTTGCTTGATGTATGACAGTTATGATTGACAAGTGATGATAAATGTATGTTGTTATGCGCACACTTCTGCTGCTGCTGCAAATAACACAGTACTGCAATTTTGGTTAATCGGTTCACGACACTACTTGATCGATTTCCTTTCTGTCGCACAATTACAATGTTGGCTAGTAGTAACATTGTTATGGCACAAAATATCAGCCTCGATTTTTATTTTCCGACTTACTGGTAAGAAACTACTGGCTCGCTATCAGTATCATGTTAGTGAAAAAAGTTGCTGATGCAGATGCGGTGAAAAGCATTTTTTGTGTTTCTAACGGCCAGGCATCCAGCATGCGGTTCCGCCAACGCCGTACAGTCTACCATGTGTTCGTGAGCTTCTGCGTTTCCTCGTCTCACTGATAAATCCATACGACCAGCACAACACGGACGTGATGATCCACATGGGTCTCAGCCTGCTGACAATTGCCTTTGAGTCTGGAGCTGATCACATTGCACGATTCCAGTCTTTGCTTGCACTCGTCAAGGACGAGATGGCAAAGAACTTAGTCTTTGTGAGTACCCATCGATATGGTAGGTTGTGGGGATTATTAGAAATCTAATAGGCTTGTTTCTTGATGCTTCTGCTGCCACTTTTTGTTGTAAATTTAGCACACATTTGTAACTTCTTGAATATTATTTTTTATGGTTAGGTGTCTGTGACTTTAGTTGTAAAAAATAGTGTAAAAATAGTTTAATATGATAGTATTTCTGTACCGTTTTTGTTGGCTGCAGATAGACGCCTTCAAACAGTACATGCATAGCTAAAGTTGTAAATGAAGAGTAACAAATAAACTGATTTGATGATGACTGAATATTGTATGTTGACTGTTGTTGACAGTTGTTGAAGTCTGAGCGCCTAACACTGTTTGCTGCAACTGTTCGTGTTTGCTTTCTGCTTTTTGAGTCAATGAGAAGTCACCTTAAACTGCAGCTTGAGGTTGTCTGACTGATCTACATTGAGCTAGGCATAGTATAGCTTAGGGGTGCACAGTTCTTTTTTGCCACAAAACCTGGAAGTCACTGTGTGGGCTAGTCAAATGCATCAGTTAGAAGAAAACAGCAGCAATGTGTTGCATTTTGCCTACGATTCGAACTCTGTTTTGACATATGATTTGCTACAAATGCTGATTATTTACTTCGGTATTTTGTCGTTAGTTTGTTCATTTACATTGTTCCGTGGAGACGATGAGCTTAGTCAGTGCGCATGCGCCACTGTTTCACCTGTCGTTGACATGAATGAAACTGGACTTTGGACTTGCCACCGTCTGCAGGCGTATCAGCTGCCCAGGGCTGAATGGCCTACTTATACTACTACTACTACTACTCCAGGGCAGTGCATTGCACCAATCCATTGTCTCTACTCTGCCAGAAGCTCATTGCTCATCATCGGCAGACTGTTCTACAGACCAAAGAATAGGCCTACATCACGTCAAGCATCGTGTCTCAACACAAAGGTTAACTCAGGGATGGAAGACATTAATGTGTTAATAAATTGAGTACTGCTCTCTCTGGCTAGGATTAAGGTGGAAGATATGTTCACCTGCGGTGAGTTTCCCATAAAGAGATGTACACCATCTTTGGCTTTTGAAAATCTTTTATTGTGTTGTTCTGGATAATAGCAGTTAGATTGGTACATTTGTGTGTGATGGCAGATGTACCTGACCAAGTTGATGGAGATCATTGTGTCTGAGTCGGCGCGAGTTTCGTACGAGCAGCGTGAGATTGCGCTGGAGTCAGTGGTCCAGCTGCTGCGTATTCCCGGCTTTGTCACGGAGCTCTACATTAACTATGACTGTGATCTGTACTGCACCTGTCTTTTTGAGGAGCTCATGAAACTTCTTTCCAAGGTCCATATAATATGCATACGTACCTGTTGACATTGGGTGGTCATTTTTTGCTCAGATTTTAGTCAAATACAAAAGTTTGGTCCAAGACCAATGTCATGACCAAATTTTTCGCAACAGCAAATGTTGTGGGTTTAAGATGAAGTCTAAAGTCTTCGCAAAACTTGACCCATCCAATGTTATGCTAGCTGATAGGTTTGAAATACTTTGAATACGTTGTAATACTGTAAATTGAGAGTGCATATTGAGAGAGTTATGACAGAATAATCATCGTTGTCTTAGTTTGCATTTGTGTGTTTATTGCCTGAGTCTGACTATTGAAACTTTTGCTTCACAGAATTTAGTAAATTAACATAAATTTACGTATGTGGATTAATTTTTTTAACGCACGTTAATTTATTAACGCATTAATGTGTTAATTAATGCATTAATTTGACAGCGCTACTATCTGGCTAATCTGGTGCAAGGTTCAGCATGTTGTTGTGTCATAGAATGCATTCCCGGTGGCTGGACTGTATAGCACTCACCTACTGTCACTGGATGCACTGCTAGCAGTCATAGATAGCATTGAACAGCATTGTCATCACCGCATTCTTAGTGCTTCATCGACATTAACTGCATCTAGTGCTACAGAAGGCTAGTAGAACTGTTGTTGTTGTTATTGTTACGTCTTTCATCACTTCGCATGGATTGTTGGATTTATTATATAAAACAGTATATGGTACTGTGTTATTGATAAGTGAATTCTGCAAGAAAACTGTTTAATTTCATTTGGCTTTATACTGTATCTGAGCACAGGTAAGATTTTTGTCATCTGACAACATATATCTGACATCATACTGGGACCATCTTCTCTATTGGTCGTAGGTGTCATCTGGAAGAGCATTTAGCAAAAAAATTCTGTAGTGCTTAAGAAAATGTTTTATTATCGGTGGTCATATTATAGCGACTGAGTGACAGAGTAGGTTAAGTAGGTCGTGTTAATATTATTTGCTTGTTTTAGAGCATATTTTTAATTATCTAAGAAAACTTGAGAGTCAGTGAGAGAGTGAGTAAGAATGCTTAGAACCAGCACAGTTAAGAAAACAAGTCACAGTGCACTGCAGTCTAAATGAACAAAAAATGATAAAAGATGATAAGAAGTTATTTAATACATTCATGTGTTTTACGGGTTAATTTTGCAATATGCATTATATAAATTTACATTTTTCTTACTTACTTACTTTTTTGTAGGTCGCATAGCTGAAGGCAGTGAAGTGGTTGAGAGTGCTGTTGTACCACCATGTCCACCTGGCAGTGGGTTTGTCATGGCTGAAAACATGGCTCATCGAGACACGGAAAGTGGTCAGTGCTTCTGGTTGTGTTGAATGATTTTTGACTATCTTGTTCTGCACTGCATTTAATTATTTTTTTTGTGTTAAATTTGTATTTAGCACTTGGGTGAATATTACACAGTTTGAAGATAGTTTATGTCACAGGTTCTGTGTATTGGCTTTGCTGGACTTGCTGCTTGGAACAGTCTTGCTAATCGTCTAAACAACCTTAGTAACATGGGTCTTTTCAAACATCACATCAAAACAGAACTTTTCCTACAGCATATTAACATTACCGTTGTCAGCCCTTCTCTGTGTTTTCTATATATGGCTCTCTAGAAATGACTGATCATATTATATTGTATTGGGTGACTTCTGTTTTTGACTTAAGATTTCTAGTGTGCTGAAAACATGAAACTGAATGCTAAACTTTGTACTTAGACTAAAGTTTTGCTCAACTTTGGTCTGAGTATGTCCTTTGACCGTACTTTTGGTCTTTGACTTTTGCTGAGTTTTTTTGCTCAGCTGTAACTTTATACTTAAATTAAAGTTTCGGTTTAGCAAAAGGCTTGGCAAAATTTTGGTTAACGTGTGTACTTAGACTGAACTGTAGCTTAGCAGATTGGTTCAGTGTGAATCTTTAAGTCAAAAAAGTGAAGTCATCGATTGTATTGTGAGCATAGATTGGACACAGCTAGACAGAACGCAGACATCAGTCACTGCTATCATCACAGACAGTCGACTGTGTGCCAGGATTCGACCAAACCGCATGAAAGTCTCCACATCTCTGCCCATGGAAGAGGAGCTGGCTGCAGTTAAACGAAAGAAGAAGGTAAAAAGCATATGTGTTATAGCATATGTGTTACTTTCCCATGCTTTTATGCCGTTAATGATTTGATGTTCTTAGTTGTTGGACTGTGAGAGCATACAGCTGATAAAAGTTTCGCTCCAACAATTTTACTTAATTGAGTCGTTGAAAATTTAAAAATTGACCATCAACATATAAGTGTAGTGGTTGTAGATGTAGTTGTAATTTCTGGAGTGTTTGCAGTTACTTGTCATGATTATTGGCATTTGTTGGGTGTGAAACATTTATTTAGGAATGGCACAATAATTAGTTATGTATCTGTCATCCATTTATAAGCCACCATGACTTCTAACTGTGTCATTGTTTACTGTGAAGACACGTGGTTATGCAGTGATGACTGTGACAGTAACCATGATTAAATAGTCACTTATATTGAATATAAATGACTATTTAATCACGGTTACTGTCACAGTCATCACTGCATAACCATGAGTCTGTTTAAAAGTACTTGGTCAAAAATCGGTTATTGTGCTTACATTTGTTAGCATTATGTTATCGATTTTCGTATGTTAATAATAATTCTGTTGCAGATTTATCAGACTGGTACAGAACAATTCAACCTGAAGCCGATCAAAGGAATCTCGTACCTGCAGGAACACGAGATGCTGTCGTCGCCTCTTGATCCAAGGGAAGTTGTCAGATTCATCAAAGAAAACTCAAAACTGGACAAGAAGCAGATTGGCGAGTTTATCAGCAACAAGAAATACGCTGCCGTGCTTGAAGAATACCAGAAGTAGGTTGTCTTGTGTATTGCTACTGGCAGATGCAAATGGTTATGATTTTAGATGATAGTTACTATATTTAGCACACTAAATGATATGTCTTCTTCTCTTTAGAAAGAAAAGCTTACAAGCTCATCAGCAGTTGTTAGGCACACTGAATGTGTTAAGTTTATTGCTAAACATTGCTGCAGAGAAAAAGTGATTTTATGGCCTCTTGACTTGTAAGTGGTCTTCAGTTGAAGTATAGTATTTCCATAACATACTTCTGTATGCATCTACCAGCTGATTGTGATAACGTTGTCAGTTTGTGCCCACTAACAAAAGTCCTAGGCAGTCTTGTAAAAGTTTTTGATGAAATTAATCAAACAGCCTGTTGGTTGGATGTTTCTGTAGCTACAGCAGTAGCAGAATGGTTTGACTTTAAATCTGATTGTTGTTTTATCACACGCGGTGATTTGTAAGCTTTGTTGCATTTCAGGTCGTTTAACTTTGATGACACTCGGATCGATGAAGCTCTGAGGATGTATTTGGAGTCATTCCGGCTGCCGGGCGAGTCTCCAGTCATTCAGTATCTGCTGGAGCATTTTGCTGACCATTGGCATGTGAGTATGCTTCTGTCCAACTTATTACAACTTCGACTAATTGATGGATCTGATTGTAAATTGTAGTTGTGCTTATGACGTTACAGTGTAGTCAAAATCTGATAGCATTATCCCGACTGGTTTTTGATGATTTTTATTTTTTTACTATGGAGAATATCAACATTAAAATGTGTTACGTAATAATGGATGATGTAGCTACTAGAGAATTGATTGTGTGCAGTTACGAGTAATGTCAGCTTAGCGTCTTACCAGCTGGGTTTGGTATATGGCACAGCATGGTTGGTAATGCTGTCGTTAATGAATGGTATACTCTCTTGAAGCCGGAGGGACAAGACAGCCCACAATCACATTGGTTTGCCAGTGCTCTTTGGATGACAGGAAGGGCCTATCACACTAATTATCTCCGCCAATGAAACGGAAGTGAACATTGGAGGAGATTAAGAGATTGGTCGTTCTGTCCATCATTCTGTCCGTCATTCCATGTGTGTGTTTGTGTGTGTACGCAATGACTCATCATCATCTCCATGTGCCATACACAACCAGCAGGAATGGTGGCGCCCTCCTGTGAAAACTTCTACATTGGCTGAGATATGCACTGTCACGAGCGCCTTTCTAGTTTACAAATGTTTAGTTTTGGGGACCAATGTAACTTGCGGTAATTTTGGGAAACAGAGATCAAGTAACTGCATGCAAGTTTATGTTGTTGTTAGATATATTTCTCGTCAATAATGCAGTGATATAACTGTTGGAATGTTTGTGACATATAACAGTGTTGTTCATAACAGTAGTGAAGCTTGCATGGCGAAAATTGTGAACTAGAAGTGTTACTGGAAAGTAGGAACTATTATGGTTCCCACTCTCCTGGTGTTCACACACCTTCATTTGTTCTAACTGCTATTTTATGTTTACTTGGGTTGTCCAGCTGTTCCTTTGACCATCTTTTTTATCCGTGCATCTATTTCCATTAGTTCAAATTTGTTGCCAAGTGTGCCTGTTGGCCCATTATTGGATGGGTTTTTTCTTTTGAGGTCACATGTATTGCATTGGTGACAGTCTTTGTAAGTGTCGTTGTTGTTTCAGAGGATGAATGGAGAACCGTTTGCAAATGCTGATGCTGCGTTCACGCTGGCGTATGCCATCATTATGTTGAACGTCGATCAGCACAACACTAATGCACGGAAGCAGAATATACCTATGACTGCTGAGGTGTGATGTTACTTTTTCTATCGTCAGCACAATCGAAACAAAACTGCATTTTCACACTCAAATGTAAACCATCTCGGTGTATAACGAACAACCCAGGCCCAGGTCTACTCAGCTTTCTGGATAGTTAAATCGATTACCGGTCTGCTTTGCTGGTGTTAAGGCGGGGCATATTCACCTGTGCTGGGTGGCAGGTAGCACCAAGTGATGCCATATGGCAGGTGGCACTCCATAGTTCCGACATAAGTTATCACTTACCACTTTATTGCAAATATTGCATAGGTCATTTAGCTAATCTTATTGCAGTGATTCAGGTAAAAAAAATCCTGCTTTGTATGTGGCGCAGGTGGGTGTTCGTTTTTGGGACTGAGTGGCATTAACCATTTCCCATTATGATGTGTGGCATACTGACAGTGTGTTTTTAAACTGTTGACAGAATTTCAAGCGCAACTTGTCGAAGGTTAATGGAGGCAGTGATTTTGATGAGGACATGTTGGATGAAGTTTACATTGCTATCAAGTATGTTGCCTTCGATTGCTTTGTGCTGCTGTTTTTATTTTTTTGTAACTTTCAATTAGTCTATCGGTTGTCAATTTTACCAACTTACACTTCAGCTTTGCAATGTTACAATCAATTGTAGTTCTATTATTTAACTATTGGATCAGTTTTTACATACAGATGTCATATTTGTTGTACAGGAACTTAAATAATGAATTATTGTGATGGTATGGACGTTTGGCACATGTTTCGCTGATGTTCATAGTGTGTTTTCTTGTGTTTCAGAAATGAGGAGATAGTGATGCCGGCTGAGCAAGTCGGTCTTCTCCGTGACAATTACCTTTGGAAGGTAAGCCATTGCGCAGTTTGTCTGTTATATGTTAGCATTCAGTTACATTTTCGTTTTCTTAGATGGTATGGTTTCTGTTGCTGTGTGTGAATGTCAATAACTTTTTTTAGATATTTCTGTAATCATCTAACAAAAAGATAGACAAACACGCTAAACATGCTAAAAACATTTAAAGACTCATTTTTTAATCATGTTTTTAACTAGTTTTGTTTTTAGTTTACTGTTTTGTGTTCGACATTTCTACTGCTCGATGGCCTGTTTTTATCTGTAATCTGCACACTACAAGCATGTTATGATGATGATGATGATGAACTACAACCTCATTAGAAATACAAACATCAGATGTATTAAAAACAGTATATAGTGAAACATATGAAAAAAGTGTCATTTGAAATATTATTGGGCCAATAGCAGTCTTTATACAACAGGGGCCTAATCTACAAAACATTGTACGACAAATATACGACAATGTTACAACATGCGGAAGGTTTACGACAAATGTACGATAAAACACAATTTACAATAAATCGAATGACAAAGTTACCACAAAAGTTACAACAAAGTTACGCCAAAATGTACGACAGCTCATTAGCTGTCATACGACAGCATGATGCATGCATGCAGTAATTATTTAGATTTTTCATCAGTATATGATACTTAGGGACCAACTTAATTCACGATTTCACGGCCGTGACATTTTCCGTGAAATTGACCTTCTTCCGTGAAAAACGCTAATTTCCGTGAAATCAGTAATTTTTCGTGAATTTTAGCACTTTTAGTTTAATTTATGATAATTCCAGAGTTTTATCAGCAGCTTTTGTACGGATGTTGCTGTTTGCTACGTGTCGCACTTCAGCACTAAGTAGCTAACATTGACTGTCTTGAGTCTTGACTTAGTGTAGTAAATATTCGTTGTTCTAAAATTTCTTTGTTTGCATTAGCGCAGCACCTCGAAATAACGTCTGTGTGGTCCGTGAGTTTCCGAAACTTTATCCGTGAATTTTCCGTGAAATTTGACACATTTTAAAAATTCTGCCGTGAAATCATGCATTTTTCCCCGTGAATTCGGTTGGTCCCTAATGATACTCACATAGTGCTTTAATATGTATAAATTTCGTTTGTGGTAACGTCAGGCAGCGAAATCGCTGCGAAATCAATTCACTTGTTATTGGCTACGGCGGAAGAGATGACCAGCATACAGCACCATGCGCTGCCAGCTCATTGACACTGCGTTGCAATTGGTTGAGGTCGACGAGGTCGTAGTTGAGGTCAACATAACGGCAGTTGATTGGCTGGCTATTTTAGCGACTACAGAGTTACAACAAAATTGCGAAAGAGTTACGATGTCGTAAAATCAGCTTCCAAAATTTGGATACAACATTTTTACGACAATCTTACGACATCGTAACTTGTTGATTTATGACAAAGATACGACAGAGTTGAGAGGATTTTACGACAATTTTAGGATTGTCTTACGATGTTTTGTAAATTAGGCCCCAGTCTTACAAGATAATTTCTAATATTCAAATAGCTCAGTTGATAGCATCGTTGATTGTACCAATGAAGTTAATCATCACCCGGCTCGGTTAATACTTGGACGGGTGACCATCCCGGTATGTATCCAGCCACCCAGGTCAACTCAGTCTGGCCATCCTTCTGTGGGTAGGTGCAATGAGTACCAGACTGGAAGTAAATAGGCAAACCGCGCAATGCATTAGCCCTGTATTCGTGGTCTCGCAGTGTAAAAACTTGTGTCTGGCTGAGGGCTAAGGAAACGGAGATCAGTGTCGCCCAATGGGCCGGCCTTAAGGTTCGGGAAGGACTTCATGTTATTCAAATGGAGATGTTTTACAGTGTGTTCTTGATGTTGTACTAAGAGGTCACTACTGTTGCAGCACATGATGTTGTTCACTAGAACATGGCTGAAGAATTTTTCTTAACGTATTTTGCACACATTGACAGGTTCTGATGAAACGAAGCATTACAAAGGAAGGTGACTTTGTGCATGTGCCAACCGGTGCTTACGATCGTGACTTGTTTGCTATTGTCTGGGGTCCAACGGTTGCCGCATTGTCATTTGTCTTTGACAAGAGCAGTGACGAAGTGATAGTACAACGTGCTGTGTCAGGCTTTAGGTCTGTACACTTCTGTTGACATATGGACCATTATATTAATTGCATATGCACGCATATAATGGAGTTCTTACAAATTCAGGTTTAGCTTGTTTTCTGTGTTTTGTGTTTCTGTGAAGATTAAACTTACTGTTCCATTACTGTGTGTTTGTGTGCATTCTGCCTGGAAAGGCCGTCCCTGAAATGATCTATACTGGGTCGGGTGGGACGTTAAACCCTACTCACTCACTTTCGTCGGTCTTGGTGTAGTTATTTTATGGGAAAGACTGATGTTTAAAAAACTTGTTTTTCTTCAAGTAGGATGTAATACTCTACTTGTGTTTACTAATTCATTGTGAATAAAATGAACGCTGTTGCATTGTAGATTATGAAATTTATGATTTGTATCATACTAGATGCATCATTTTTACTACTGTTATTACGGTTTTTGTTTAACTGTCATATTTTCCCATGAATAACTATAAGCTGGATCTCAAACTTTGTGGGTTTTTTTTGCATTAGGTTTTTACAGGCTTAATACTTTTTTGTCCTTAAACTAACAGTTTTGAAGCCACAAAGGAAATGAGTATTTGCACTGAGTGTTTCTGTTTGATGTTACTAGAGAATCTGAGGTTACAATATTGTTGTATAATTCAGGAAATGTGCAATGATCTCAGCTCATTATGGTATGAGTGATGTTTTCGACAATCTTGTGATATCACTCTGCAAATTTACAACTCTTCTGACCTCCACTGATGTAAGCAATCTGCAGTGTCTCTACATTGTTGTTTTAATACCATATGCATCAGTCCAGTTTAATTTATCTGTTTACTTTTCAAGTAAGCTGTGTGAAACTAAATTAACCTGAGTTGGCTTGATCGTATATAAAGTATTTTTTTTGTTTGGCTGTTAGTAGAAAGAAATGCTATGGCATTTTAATTTTGTTTTATCTTACAATTTTTTATGTTAATTTAGGACACAGATATGCCAAGCCAGAAATTACATGGTAAAGGCATTTAGTGAGGTGGGCAAATTTAGTGGCAATGCATGCAGCATTATCTTGAGTTTAGTTCTGAAAATTTTGCGCAGAAAAACAACATAGTAATGAAGTTTTGCCATTTGGCACTAAGGGTGACCTTAGTTATGCTCGACTATGTATATGTTGTTTTTGCAAGCCAGACTCTCTTGTAACACAGTAAATAGTAGAGCCCACAGTTTTCCACAGTAAATTCTGCCAAATTCCGCGGGCCAGTTCGCAAAATTCCATGGCTTACCGCAGCAAAATTGTCCAAATTCTGCGGCCTTCTGTTTGAGCGTAAACTAAGCTTTATTCTGTTTAAAAAAACTTCAGTTTTTGGATGCTGGCATAGTGCTCAGTTATGCTAGCAACATACAAAGGAAATTATTGATCTTTTTTTCAAAAGTGCAATTTGTCAATTAGTCGCATTGTGTTAATTTACGATTGTGCTGTATACAATATTAATTATTAGTAGGGATGCAGTTTTAGGCGGTTTAGTTTGATTTTTCTCCGTGATATGGTTAGTTTCAAGTTTGTACTAATCATCAGTCATTTTTTAACTTCTGTAAATTTCCGCGGCAATATCAAAATTCTGCGGAAAAGGGCAAATTCTGTGGCTCGGCTCGAAATTCTGTGGCTTGTGGAAAACTGTGGGCCTGTGCTATGGTAGATGCAAAGAAACATGATTTAAATAAATTGTATAAAAACGGCCAGAATTTTAACAACATAATACATCATTGGAAACTTAGAGTGTGTGGTGACTGTTGTGTGATGTTTGTGTGTGGTGTCACAGTCGGTCGAAAACATTCCCATCTTGTTCGGCAACAACACGAAGGCACAGCTGGCAGCAAGGACAGTGTTCGGGTTGGCTCATCGACACAGCGACATACTGCACGATGGATGGAAGAATATCCTTGATTGCATGCTCCAATTGTTCCGTGCTAAACTGCTTGCTGAAGTCCTTGTGATGGTATGTCCAGTTGTTTTCGGTGATTTTAGCATGCTCTTAATAATAATGGCCGTAATAATAACTCGAACAGTTTTTAACATGCTATAACATGGGAAAGCAGTAATTAGTTATGATGGCAGTGATATGCTTCATTTAATCCAATGCATCTTAGTGTTGACATTTGCCAACATAAAGTGAAGTCAGTGTAGTATATTATTACATGTTATTATCATTTTACAAATGCCAATATTTGTGACTTAAACATTTCTTTGTTTAGAGTCATTTTCAGTTTTTAGTGTATTGTGCACTTTTGCTTGAAAGCTTTATAATTCTGTCTGTTTCGAACTTATCACTTTTTACGCATGACAGCAGCTACTGCTGTAGCATGTCTTAGCTTTCGCAATTCTGTCTCTCTGTCCGTTCGTTTGTTTTTTCATCTGTCTGTTTGTCCATCACACGAGTGGATCAGTCAAAAACGGTGCAAGCTAGAATCACCCAATTTTCGCCATCGGCTGCCTGGAAGACTTTAGTGTCAGGATTTGTAAAGCTTTTCCATAAATTCAAAAGGGGTCACCTCGAACGAGGGTGGTAGATAAGAAGGGGGTGGGAAAATTTGCCATGTCCAGTCGATACGATGTTGGCAGAGCGAAACAGATCACACCCATTGGTGAGTACAAGTAAAACACTATAGATATTTAGCCGCTGGTCGTCTGGCGCCCTATGGCGACTGATTTTGTTTTACTGGGCTTTCAAACCTGCACCAACACTGGAATTCATGCACTGGATATGGCGCTAGACGTCATCCGCCATCGAGTCTAAATGAAACATTGATGTGAGCTTAGATTTCGTTCGCACTGGGCCTTCACACATGCATCGCTGTCGTGCGTTCCCCTTTGCGTTAGATGGGCTTTTCTTATGTTGTAGGCCTATTAGCTCTGTCGTCTGCGGGGGCTAATTAGCTCCGTGGTAGCGGGCCGTAGAAAGTTAAGGGGAAGACACACTCGATACTGTATACAATTCTGATTAGATTCTGCTTTATTCTACACAAGTGTGAAGCGACTGTGTACGCTTCCACGTCACAGCAGCGACTGACAATATAGCAATAGCTGCCGAGTTGCTGCCTGTGTTAATTAGTTGGGTCTGCTCAATGTTAAACTACGTCATCTCTTACCAATAACATAACGTAGTCCTGTCACCCTCCTGCCCCTTAGTTAAATAAAATTTTAGGGGGTTATATTTAATTTCCAATTTTCAAAACATTTTTCCAAAACTTTAAAGTCCGAAATGAAAAATTCAAGAATTTGGATCTTAAGATATTGAGCAGATCCTTAAGATTCTTTTAATATTACACAGCAACTCGACATCAACTTAATCTAACGAAATATATATACTCATATCACAGGATGCTTACTAGTCGTCATATGTAAC
>Ga0209367_1003572_pt1 | contig 21184 bp, 17 predicted proteins | sample WorMetLIZISLAND2_FD_187412 | JGI IMG/M metagenome (GOLD analysis project Ga0209367, IMG submission 187412) | Marine gutless worms symbiont microbial communities from Max Planck institute for Marine Microbiology, Germany - Olavius geniculatus... ...
GGGGGAAAGGATGGGGAGAGAGTGGACCCTCCAAGGATTTAGTGAAATGACGCCACTGTTTTGACCCACCCAAACTCAAACTTTTTGGAAGATAGTTTTGGCCGTTAGTGGGTGTTGTTCCCTCATATTTTACATAGGTCCATGCTAGAAAATGACCAAAGTTTGCTAACGAATAGGAATAGATACAGGTTACTGGGCTTCACACAAAAAAAATTAACAGTAATAAATTCTGAAATTTGTCCAGAATTTAGTGCGTAACGTAGTTTCTAACGGGAAATATGTCACAGTAATCATAATTATACTTGTAAAACAATATGTTGTTATACAGACCGTCCATCCGCCCCCCTGGCTGGTCATGTCACAGTACACATTAATGGGCGTGTCAGCACACAAATATTTCGGGTTACGGCTGACGTAGATCTTGTATACTCCGTCAGCGCTGTGCGTCTCGGCTTTCTTGATGTCCCAGCAGTCGCGCGGTCTGTCGAAATCCTCACGAAACTCGTTGCAGTCTTTTGCATCAAATAAAACGCACTGTAAGCTTACACTGCGCAAAATTTCGGGCATCTAGTGCAAAGGGAAACACTGTCAAATGAAGGGTTAAATGAAAAGGGTAAGAAACCAAAATTCAATAAAAAAGCGCCATATCTCGGAAACGGTGAAAGATACGGCCAAGGTTACTATTAATCACTAAAAGGAAGTAATATATGATGATGAAAATTATTTACTTGGTTGATCTTGAAGACTGTTGCGCGCTATTGTGGCTAAACGGTCCGAGATAGGGCCTAGGTTGCTATTGTTCACTGATAACAAGTGGCATATTGGCTTTCCAATGACATGGAAATCATCCACTTTAGATAACCTTGAAAGTCACTAACAACCAGTACGGTTGGCTATTTTAGAGATAGCTGGGCTTCATGTTGTAATTTGTATCATAATTCAAAGTTTTACACCACTCACATAAAAAAAACAATAAAATCTAGTCAGTGTGTGTGCTTACTTCAATGATAATTGCAACGTAAATAGCAAATATGTACGCGAATGACACTGACATAAACAAATATTAATTCATTTTTGTGTCGCGGGCCATTTTAGTATTAATTAATCAACTTGATTTTGTAAATTTTTTTAAAAAGTTATCACTTATTTTAATTTGTTACTTTAAGAAATAAATTGTAATATTACTAAAAGTATTTTACTGTAACAAAATTACGTAATATTTTAGGGTATAGGCTAGTCAACATTTAATGCTTGGCAATAATTATAGTGCCGCGGAAATGCGCGGAACACGAAAAATTGCACGGCGCTGAATTATTTTGGTGAAATTTGCCGCAAAAAAGCTGATACGATAGGCCCAGTTATGATAATACTGCAGACACTGTGGTGAGAAGTAAGCCATGAAATAATTACTCATTTTCTTTTCTGATGTAGGCCTAAATCGAATGCACACAAGACTCAGTTACGCTGTTTTATGGTCACAAATTAAAAGAAGTGCGTTGTATGAGGGGTATTATCTTTACTACGTAATAGAGACAGGCCGAAGTCAGTAGTAGACAATGTAACAAATAGCCTAACGTTATCAACTATTAACGTAAGTCTGTTGTCAATGTGATTTACTAAATTTCGGTGGTGTCGGCAATACGAGTATGTGCTGATGTAACCCCCTTCCCCCGAAAATCGGGTGACAAATCCAGCACTGCAAACAATATTTTAAACTCAAAGAATAAATATTTTTCGTTCGCATCATCTGCAACCAAGTCAGAGCCAATTTGATGACCGCTTGCACAAATACCATGGCATGTGCTAAGTTGTCATACCAATCATTTTCACTAGAAATCGAGTTTATCTAACCTGCTGGGGGCGCTGCTCTGTACAAAATGTAGCTTTTTCTCTCTATGCCATGGCAGGCGTCAGCGTAGGACACAAACAGCAGCAGCAGCAGCTGCAGCTGCAGCGAAACAACAGTAGTAGCTGACGACATCTTGACCTGTCACGATACAGAATGATAACCTATACGGCCTTTACTCGTCTATAAGATGAACATGAAACTCACCCTGTGTATTTTCATTATTATTACGGTATTATGCCAACCAATACTTGCCGAACTATGCTAATACGAAAAAACGGAGCTTATGTAAAGCATAACCTCCGTTTTATATTCTCTACCTGTTTGTGAGGTGTAGGCCTATTAGTATTACTCACTAATTATTCAACCAAAAAATCTGCATCATAAATAAATCAAATGTAATCTATACTCCTGGAAATCGCACATTATCCCCGATATCAAAAATCTCAACCAGACCCATTTGATAGTATGCAATCAGTTGTTCAAAGTTCCAATTACAGTCGTTTACCTAAGACTCATGTAGGCCTAACTAAAATTACGTCCCCGCGTATTAGCCGTCAAAAAAACTCAAATCCAGGCAACCTGGAGATTATTTCAACATTATATATAAAAAAAACTGCAAGCAATTCACAGATAGTTGCAGACAATGATGTATACAAACATGTTTAAAAATTTTGCCTATTTGATGAATGCTTAGGTAATAAATGGTTTATTGTAATTTGTACTGCACATGTATGTGTAAAAGGGTCCCACAAAATATTTAGGCCTAAGTCTTCTCAAAGCCTTAATCCAGCTCTGAATTTAAGCACACAATGAATACAAAATAATAGAAAGAAAACTAGGCAGGAATAAGGTAAACGCAGAGATAACTAACTTCTAACTGTCGTCTGTCGAGAAGAGAACGCCACGTGTTAAGTACGTGGCCGGTATTTTTATTAGCTTCGCTGTCGGTGTGAACTCGATGACCTCGACGCTATTAATGTCCTGGATTCAAACTATAACGTAATCGATTAAGAATAAGAAAGCCTAGCTAACGCAAAGAAAACGCGCGACAGCGGTGCATGTAGGCCTACAAAAAGTTTAATGCAAACCAATCTAAGCTCACCGACACGATGAAGATAAGATAATCAGTAAGTCCAGCGAAAAATAGCGGTGAGTGCCCTAATATGGGCATTCTCTTTATATGGGCAACTGCTGTAAAAATACTAAGTACCGAATCAAGCCGCCACGTGGCGTGTACAACAGAGGAACATATCGAGGCAGGGCCGGATTAATGGGGTGTTCACACGATCCAGCAAACGTCCAGCAATTCACGTGTATTTTGAATACATTTGCTGGAAGTTTGCTGGACGTTTGTTGGATCGTGTAAACACCATATAAGATTAAATTGGGCCGGATGCTGTTATTCAAAAAGGGCCTATTTGTCTTTGGCATTCAAAATCGACCAAAAGTCCCAAAGACTCCCGCAACACAACCAGGTCCGTATAGCATAAGACCTACTAGCAACACAACCACGCCGAACAACCCCTTGCTGAACGCGGTATAACTTACGTCGACATATTGTCGCACACTAGCTGATTGTCAGGATTTTTCCAATTTTTAGCCAACCGTACTTACGTAACAATTGAGCTTATGGTACGAGTTGTCGTCTCTCTGTCGTCCGTCCGTCTGTTAGTCACGGATGTATTGTGGCTAAACGGTGCGAGATAGGATCTAGGTTGTTATTGATCACTAACAGGAAGTCGCATGTTGGCTTTCAAATGGCCAAAAAATCATTAATTTTTGATGACTGAATTGTCATAATGCACTATGATATGCCAATCGTGCGGTATCATAGCTAAACGGTAAGTCGTAGGGGATCGGCGATCGTACCGTCGGACAGGGCGCTGGCGACTTCCTATAGGCTGTCATTATAGTAACTATGTCTCTATCTGCAGCGGTTTGGTCGCAATGTTTTCAATGGAAAGTTTTAAGCTATTAGTGGCCGTATCTCGGAAATGGTGAGAGATAGGACCAAACTTACTATGAGTCACTAATAGGAAGTGTGGCCAATGCGGATGATAATCCTCTTTTTTCCCTTTTCCTCTCTTTCTTCATTTTTCCTGCTAAAAATGCAGCCATATTGCAAGTTCAGTGTGCTAGTGCACTGTCTTGCTCAAACATGTGAAAGATCAACTATCCCCACAGACACAAAAATGCGGTCGCTTTGCACGCTTTTTGTGGCTGCAACTGTAAAAATTCAAAAATCATCATCAGTTGAGATTAGCAAGCTTGTATACCCGTGATACATTATGACGTCAGCGCTACGTCACGACTAGCAAAGAATATTTGATCAATTGCCATATTTTGTTAAAAGATTTTGAATTAATATTTCTTCCAACTGCTAAAAACTTCATGTACACTGATCGTCAGTTGAGTGAATTATCAAAGAATGAAAAAAGGGGTCCTTTTATGAAACACCGTGTATACAAGCAGCTGTATAAGGGCAAAAGCGGATGACATTTGGTCGGATGATAATCGATAGTTTAACGTCACGTACAAAGCAGATATGTGCTATCCGGCCTACAAGAACGTCGAGAGCCACAGCGATGCCCGGGGAAACATTCTCGCGGGCCCCTCTGTAAAAAATTTTTGATTAAATGTTTTCTTTCTAAAATGGCGCATTCTGGTGCACTTTATTTTTTTGAGCGACGGCGGGGACCCCCAAATGTGGCGGGCCCCTACTTCCCCTTCCCCTTCTCGACGAGGCTGCCTAGATCTGTTCGTGATCTGCAGTGCTTTTATTCTCCGATTCTCGTAACATGCATGTTTTGCTTTGTGTGGTAAACTAAGCCGTTTTAGTGCCGCCATTATATACGAAGACAAAAATGAACGATATTCTTGTGATTTCAATAGCTGATTTTTCGCTTCTGTCTCGTCGAGCTGCTCCGGACAGTTTTGAGCTTGTTGAGTAAAACAGAAGTTTTTTTGTTGCTGTTGCAGCATGGTGCTGGTACTTCTCCAAATTCACGATAAACTTGGTTTGCGGTATGTCGCTAGCTAAAACCCGCGCCATGCAGATAATTAAAATTGCCAGCATATCTATAAGCGAACGCGTCCACAATTCACTTCGTCGATATACCTTCGACTAAGCAACGAAAGTGATCTGTGGAAGTGAGCAACAAATAGGCCAACAACTGTACACTCGATAAATGCGAAGGCACTCTCAGTAGTTTCATGATATTCTTTTTAAATAAGCCCTTCCCCAGTACTGTTAGAGAAAAAAATCAGTAACACGACAGTACGTAGAATATGCTGAATATGATTGTAAATAGGTGACAGTGCATGAGTCGACGTGGCCAACAGCAGACTGGCTCATGAGTCAATCATCTTAATTACATGATCACTTGTCTTAGGCCTACTCTTGTATATCAGACTGCTACAGCGACCGATAGCTGTCCACTCCACGCTGCTGTTGTGCTGTTGCTGGTTGTGAGATGAGCGACCACACAGGACTAGTTCTGCCTGCCTGTCTGTCTGTCTGTCTGACTGTGTGTCAAGTTAGGTCAGCTCTTTCAATCGTTGTCCAACTGTACACTGGAAACTCTCTTGCCCATCAGCCAATACGTCGTCATTGGACCTTTACCCTATGAACACGACAAACACACCACCAATCTTCGTCGACTTTTTTGCATTTAACTGCTAGCCTATATCGCGCATTGCTTTTTTATGCGGGCATCCTATTAGACCGCATTTTTGTCTTGCCCGTCCGTCCGTCCGTCTGTCAGCTTGTGCGTATGTTAAACCCGGCTCCTAATTCGAAAACTACAAACCGTAGAATAACCATAATTTGTCAGAACTGGCGTAACTGGCATGTCAATTTTGAGTTCAAAAGATCTGAAGTGAACGTTAGCTGAGATTGTGCTGACACCAGCTCTTCGGTATGATCAGCTTACGTATCGTCAAACGTTGCGGGTGAGAAATTACACAGTAACATGTATAACCAAAAGCTAATATACTGCAGACTAACCATTTCTATGTAGGCAATCATTTCTAAACCTTGTACTATTCTTAACCGACCGTACTTAAGTAATGGTCGAGCTATTGGTATGAGTTGTCGTCCGTCCGTCTGTCTGTCGGACTGTCTGTCACGGATGTATTGTGGCTAAGCTTTAGGTCGTGGGAAAATACTTTATACACGAATAATTAACCATGTGCCTTAGACTCGGGCGTGCAAAGTTTCATCGATCTGGCGCAATGGAAACATTTTTAAATCGGAGGTTGAATGGACGGGGAGTAAAAAATTCAAAGGAAAACTAGTAATATCTCTGCAACGGTGAGAGATACGGCCAACTCCATGAGCCGGATCTGCTACCGCGACTGCAGTCGGCATACCGGCGCTATCACTCGACAGAGACCGCGCTTTTGCGCGTCCTGTCCGACATCTACGTCAAGACGTCACGCTGCTCGGTCTTTTGGACCTGAGCGTCGCTTTTTCACTGCGTCGATCACGACATCCTCGTTCGTCGGCTGCAGCAGTCGTTCGGCATCTGCGGCACGGCACTAGAGTGGCTGCAGTCGTTCCTGCACGGTCGCACCCAGCAGGTCTGCTACAACAGGCAGCTGTCGGCAGTCGTCGAGCTGCTCTTCGGCGTTCCTCAGGGCTCTGTCCTCGGCCCGTTGCTGTTTCTGTTGTACACCGCTGAGCTGTTCGACATCATCTCGAGTGCTGGACTCGTTGGACACTCGTACGCCGACGACACACAGGTGTACATCAGTGCTCCATGCAGCCGCATCCGCTTCGGTTTCAACGCAACGTTTCATCGCCTGCGTTGAACGCATCGATGCCTGGATGCGTAGCAACAAGCTCAGGATAAACGCCGACAAGACACAGCTTGTGTGGCTTGGAACACGACAGCAGCTTGCCAAGCTGACCACTACTGAGCTACCACTACTGTCTGCCATCGTCAAGCCGTGCTCGACCTAGGCGTCAACATCGACGGCCAGCTCACCATGGCCGACCACGTCGCCGCATTACGCCGGTCGTGCCTGTTTCAACTGCGGCAGCTACGGATGGTCAGATCTTCCTTGACTTTGGAAGCTGCGAAGACACTGGTGCACGCATTCGTCAGCAGCCGTCTTGATTACTGCAACAGTCTGCTGTACGAGATCGGTGTCGGCTTGCTGACAAAACTGCAAACTGTCCAGAATGCAGCAGCGCGTGTCGTGACCGAAACTAGGAAGTTCGACCACATCACTCCAGTGCTGCGTCAACTTCATTGGCTTGCGGTCCACCAGGGAATCACCTTCAAGCTAGCGATGATCACCTTCATGTGCCTCCGTGGTCTGGCGCCGTCATACTTGGCAGATGTGTGCATCACGGTCTCGTCTGTTGTCGGCAGGTGGCAACTGCGGTCGGCTAAAAGCGGGGCACTCGTCGTGCCGCGCACAAGGACCACGATCGGCCGGAGGTACTTTGCCGTAGCGGGCCCGGCCACATGGAACAGCCTCCCCGTCAATCTGCGGACTTCATCACTGTCCAGAGATACATTTGCGAAAAAAACTCAAAACCCATTTATTTGGCTGCCAGCGCTCTTGACGTCTTTTCTAATTGGGCGCTATACAAATTGGCATTTTCATTTCTTTTTCCAGGTTACTATTAATCACTAATTAGAAAGTGAGACAGACAAGATGAAAATCTCTAACCTTGAGTGACCTTGAGGGTCACTGACAACCAGTACGGTCGGCTATCCTAGCGACAGTTGGGCTTCTTGTTGAGTTAAGCATTAGTAATTAAAGCGATAAGTTTAGATAATAAAACGTTGAGGATCGAGAGCAGAGAAAAGCAGAATATGTGACTAAACGGATACCTTGACATTGACAAATCCACGCTGTAGGACCTCAAATTGACTCAGATCAAGATTGCTATGTGTGTGCACGGACATCTGTATATGCATCGCTACAGGCAAAAAGACACACACACGCATTAAATTATGTGAAGGGTGGTCACCCGCCTTGTTACCCGTATGTTGGGGACTATCTTAATTTTCCAACTGGGCCTCGAAGTCTTTATACAATTTGCGATCATATGCCACACGGACTTACACGGACACACACAGAAACAACAAGTCAGGTAGACAGACAGACAGACAACACAGTAAAACAACTCAAACCTCCCACTAATCAACAAATTCGTTACTCCAGCGCACGTGCAGACCTACATTTTGTATGTTCTAGCACAGCTACAAATGGTCAGTTACAGCTGAGCCCCTGTAAGAATTCGTCCCCAGGCCACTCTTCTCAACTTCTCTCCATCCCTGTTTTTCTTTTCTCTTAAATAACCCAGTGTTTTGCTCAAGCCTACCTTTTCCTCATTTGTGTCCAACGTTGTAAATTTACCTAGGAATTCTAAGATAGGCAATCTCTATCTTGTGCATGAGAAGCCCAGTCGTCAAATAGACTTTGATGTGTTTTGCACTAAAATGGTAACGATTGCGTTAAATAACTTAAATTCTCTTTTGTACGATATGCCCTACAGAATTTTGAGTGTGGGGCGATCTTTCAATCACTCCATCGAGTCGGCATGTACAGTCTACACGGTGTTCTATAAAAAGGACCCCTTTTTTCATAATTCACTCATGACTCAAATGATGATTGATTTACATGAAATTTTTAACAGTTGTAGCTGAAGAAATACTAATGCAAAATATTGCAACAAAATGTGGCAGTTGGCTAAATATCCTTTGCTAGTCGTGACGTAACGCTGGTCATAATGTGTCACGGGTACAAGCTTGATAGTCCTACCCTGCTCCGATGGTGAAAAATTTGGTTCGTTGATGACTTTTTAAGTTTTACAGTTGCAGCCACAAAAAACGTGCAAAGCGATCGCACTTTCGCATTTATGTGTCTGTGAGGATAGATGGACTTTCATATGTTCGAGCAAGACAGTGCACTAGCACACCGAGCTTGCAAAATTGTTGCGTTTTTGAATCGCAAGACGCCTGATTTCATGTCCCCATGTTGCTTAGTGCTGACCCGATAAATAGTTTTCATTAGCGAACCAGATTAAGTTCACCATCGAAGCAGGGTAGCAACTGACAGCACCAGTTGAGACTTGAGACTATCAAGCTTGAACCGGTGACACATTATAACGTCAGCATTACGCCAGAACTAGCAAAGAATATTTAAGTAACTGCCATATTTTGTTGCAATATTTTGAATTAGTATTTTTTCAGCTACCACTGTTAAAAATTTCATGTAAATTGATCATCATTTGAGTGAAGTATGAAAAAAACAAAAAGGGGTCATTTTTATCAAACGCCGTGTATATGAATGCTCATTGGAGTAGACATCATGTGAATGAGCAACAGTATTGTAGATGAGCTAGCAAATAATTCAGACACGTACGTAGTGCCGTGGACTGCATGCGTGAAGCCGTGTTTACGGTGTCACCAAACAGACAGTAACGTGGCACCTTCATGCCCAGCAGTCCAGCCACCACCACACCTATAAACAGCAACATCACCTTCACCATTATCGTCATAAACTGCATCACACGGTCTTGCGGTAAAAAGCCAACGCGCAGTCTAAAAGTCACAATACAGTTATTGTAGCCAACCTAAAAACTAAGTTTAAACCTGAGTTAAACACACAGAGCCTTATCATGCTATTCAAATTGTACACCAAAAACGACAAATGTGTCATTATGCAAGTGACAACAAATGCAAAATTTGTACCTTAACATTCACCAATAATCGTCTAGCAGCCGGACTCCCATGGACCCACTGAAGAAGCTTACTTATAGTGCTTTTTAAAGCTCCTAGCTAAACTTACAGACAAAAAAAACACAAAAACAAAGAAAAGGTTAAAGAGGACAAAACCGGACAAAATGTAACGACAGACCTGGGGCATCGATAAGCGGAGAAAGACAGGAAAAAAACTGAAAAGAAACAAAAGGAGAGGTCGCTCACATCGTGACTGTCTCTATAAAACTTGTGATGATGTTCCAACATGATAGGCAGTGTGTGAGTAAAAATGCCAAGCTGACCTGTGTGTATGCCTATCTTGAGCTGCAGAGTATGGTCGGGCGGGTCTACCGTCGACGTCGATGAGTTGGGCAGTTGTAGGTGGGTTACAGCATTGAGCAGATCGACAGCCATCAGACAGATCTCAGTGGCGTGACCAGCAAAGCGTTCAGGCAGACCTCCAGCCACCATGTACTGGTCGTTTATTGTCTCCACCTGATCACGATGTCACGTCAGAAGCGGATACACACAAAAACGTACTTTTGTGCAAATGTACTGTGCCTCTGAAACGTCTGTATTAGAGAGGTGTCACTTGTCTCGGCTACCATGCGGTATCGCAACCGCTTATACCCCGTTTACACGATCTAGCAAACGTCCAGCAAATGTATTCAAAATACACGTGCTAATTGCTTGACGTTTGCTGGACGTCTGCTGGAAGTTTGTTGGAAGTTTGCGTTTACACGATCGAGCATTCATCCAGCTAGCTGGACGTTCTATGGTAATTAGGAGGGCGGGCGGGTTGTAACCACAGATTTAAATATTAATGAATATGTAAATATTTCAATCCGTGGTTGTAACCATAGACATGAAGATTTTTGATATTGCAGATCTACGGTCGTCATGGTATTTGTTGATGTGATGATGTTGATGTACTGAAGAGTATAAGTCTTGTAATACTAATAGATCGTGAACTGTGTAAAGTTAGGCTAACTATTAAAAAGTTTGGAAAGCCTATATAACACGTAGGCCTATCAGCTGTAAGCTAAGCCTAGGCCCGCCTGCATTTGAGCCGGAGGGGCAAGGCTCTATCAGGCCAGCTCGATGTTTGCTGGACGTTTGCTGGATCGTGTAAACGGGACATTAGTCCGACATGTTGAGCTATAGACATATATCGTTTTTACTTTAACTGGTATTCCCCACCACGCAGTAGTGAATGCTAACAATAGCCAGGCTATTCTACCTGTGAAGTACATGTGTCGCTGACAACTGCTACGGAGTCTATCCAGCTGTCGAGAACAACAGATACACACTGTGCATTCTGTACAGTTGCATTATCATGGTACAACCCTCTGCCGAAATTTTAAAGACCTACTTCTTTCAGTCAGCCTTTTCTGCCACCTAGCGTCCATCATCCTATGCGCCCTGATTCTGTCTGAGACTTTGGCGCTTTATAAATCATTTACTTACTTACTTACTTAAGTGTTCATCAAGTTTGCCTATGTACGTTATGTAAAGGGTAATGATCTGTTTTATCGCAGACTTCCCGCCATATGATAGTGGAGCTGTAGATAATGACAGTGTAGCCTACTATGTACGAACGTCTGTATGTCTGTCTGCACAGTCTTTGTATGACACCATATTCTACCTGAAAGGTGAATAAGCGAATACAAAAAGCTACACGCTTGTCTACACGCTACGCTATATTCAGCGTTAAACGGCAGTTAGGCTTATAGCCAAACAGCAGCGTCAGCAGCATCAAATTATGAGAGTCTGAGATAAAGTATGAGCGGACCTTATAGACCCTGTACATGTCAGTGATGTCATCAAATAGAACGTACAACCGGTTCAACAACTCCACCATCTAAACATTTACGCACACACGCACATGGAGACAGCGGGACACACAGTTTCACTTATGCGATCCAACCTAACCTGGAGAAGAGGGATCAATTAACAGAGAGAAAAAGAGAAAGAGTGTGATAAGCGATTATGCGGTCGTCCGTCAAGTACTCAACTTACAAGTTCTTGTGCATCGACATTTTTAGATAGTTACTGGAACAAAGTTGTGTCCCACCAATAACAGTGCTGCTGTGCTAATAACTTTATAATTATCAAAGGCAATCTTGATCTTTTTAGCACACTAGAACACCCCGACACCTGCAAGATTTACAACGCGCACATAAATCTAACGACTGATGTGTCATATTGGCACAGTTATTGCAGAGAATGCTATTGCTATCGTTTCCATAGCACAGACTATCGGTATGCTGTGCGCACGTGTTTGTTTCAGATTTCCTAGGGTATGTCTCTCCCAAAAGTTAGTAGTACAAGAAATTTGAGCTAATGCTCACGAGACGCGCGAAAACTATAGCAGTTCCTGTTCGCAAACTGTCAGTCAATCTGCAACCATTTCGTCGCAGTTCATTCTTGTAGTGTGCGCTGCAGCCGAAGATCGCAAAAATCAATATAACCCTTTATTTTGAAAGCTCAGGGTCTTTCAAAGTCATCCATCTTGATACGACTAAAGAGCTCGTCATTAGTGCTTGTTGTGATAGGCAGCATGCCGATGGTGATCTGCAACCGTTTTCGCGGAAGACTGGCCAACAACGGTAAAATATCGACTTTTACGGAGGTACCGCTCTTTGATGCTCTCGTTCGCAGGTTTCTTAAAATCTAGAAAATCGCGACTTGGAGCGTCGAAATCTACGTTTAATGCTGAAAATGTCATGCAGCTTGTCCATGTCTATCTCAATTGATTTCGGCGCAATTCGCTCTTGAAATGTCTTGCAGCCCTAAATTGCCAAAAAAATTTATAAAGACCCTATTTTGGCGTTCAGGGTCATCCAAGGTCATTAAATTCGGCGCCAATTAAGAGGCAGTGTACAAATTCCTCTTAGTGATTAACAGTAACCTAGGCCCTATATCTTGCACCGTTAGTTAGATACAGCGACTTATTGGCTAAAAATCGCAAATTTTTCCTATCCCTCTCTTATTTTGCGTCCTCGTTCGGGGTGAGCCCCTACGAATTTATAAAAAAGCTTTACAATTCCTGAAACTAGAGCCTTCCAAGCAGCCGATGGTAAAGATTTAATGATTCTAGCTTGCACCGTTTTTGACTGATCCACCCGTGTGACGGACGAACGGACAGACAGACAGACATCTGAATCGCGATGGCTAAGATGCGCTAAAGCAGTAGCTGCTTTCGCGCGTAAAAATTGGATGGCATCTGACAAATATATCACACATATGAAAATACTGACGTTTTTTTCTGACACATGGTTTCGGGTGGACACACTCAAGGACGTTTTTAAAAATGCTGCATTTCGCAACATCATTGCTTTTGTTAAAGATATTAACTTTTACAATTGTATATAATGTTTTTACATTGGCTTTATAGCCTTGATCTTAAGAAACGTTTCATATTTGCTTTTAATACATATGTTAACTGTTTTTAACCGCTTTTAAAAGTGTATGGCATTGAATGGCCTATTTTGTGATGATGTGCCGTTAAGAAACTACTCACGCACTTCACTGACACACGATTAATGCGCAAAATCAGACCTGCCGAGGTGACATGTACTCGGTATAGTCCATGAAGTCGACGACGCTTGAGAAGCAGATTGTAGCTGACGAAAATGTCTCCGGAACGACTTGTTCACCAGTTAGTAATGGATAAGCCACTGTTCTAGCAAACACATACAAAGAGATAAAAGATAGATGCAGAGGCACACAGATACACAACCAAATGTAGTAAACCGTATGTGAACAGACAGCTCTGCAAAGTATGTTCTAGTTGTCTGTCCAATGCAATGCATAGCATCGAACAGATGTAGGCCTATAAAGTCACCTGAGCGTCCGTGCGTGCGTGCGTCCGTTCAACTTTTGAGACGCCATGTCCATAACAGTGCAAGATAGAGCATGGTCGCAAAGTACCATTTATCTATATTAAAGCGCTGGTGACGAATAATGGTAACGTGACTGACAATGTTAATTGTTTAGTTATAATAATAGCGAAGGATGACAATAACATTGCTGTTGTACAATTTAAAATCAAACTTTTTGATTTTTTTTCTATTAGACTAAACACTCGGCGTGATCGGAGTCGAATAGATAGTACCATAACGTCACACTAGTCAGAAATGTATCACACCCACAGGTTCAAGTGTTGCTAATAATGTATCACAACCGGCTGGGTATACGGCTGTACCGAAACGGATGAGTTTTAGTCTTTTAGAACTTATCTGAACCGGTTGGGTTTAGGCCGTCATCGAATCGGTTGGGTATTAGCCGACACCCTTCGTACCCGCAATTGCTCGATTACATGTCAAATAGGCACATTATGGCCGCGGACAAAGGTAGGCAAAACGCACAGTCAGAAAATCAGAATTTTCACCCCAAAAAATTTTTGAAGAGGGGAAAGTGCTACTTACCTGGGCAGTATAGAGCAGATGCGTGTCTAAATATTGTGTGAAAATTTCGCGAAGATCGACACATACAAACTAGAGTTACACGCCGGCGAATTTCTAACACCATGCAATTGGCTGGGCAAATGGACTTTACCCATTTACCCAAAAATGCTGAACTTTGGCCCACATATATTGTTGGCTAGCTCAAACAGAAGGCTACAAACCCTAAAAATACTAAGCCAAAGTTTGAAAACAAACCTAACGTAACGTATGTTAGGCCTAAAGGCACAAAGTCAGAAAAGTCAGAAAATCGCAAATTTGACCCCTAAGTACATTTTTAAGGGGAGCAAGGTAAATACCGGATATGTGAAATGCGATTTGAGCATTGTGTAAAAATTTCACGTCGACCGGCAAAGACAAGCTTGACTTACAAAACAGCAAAATTCTAACGTAATGCAACGGCTGGCCGAATAGACTTTTTGAGAAACATCGGCCGAAAAAGACAGTTTTGGGGCTCTAGTCTCTAAACGGTGACTCCTAGCAGAAAAGTGTCCGGGACAAACATTGTTCGCCTTGGCCCGAACTATCGTTCGGTAGCAAGGCCGGGGCCCTAATTCGCCAGAGGGTGCCAGCCCGGGCGTTGAACAGTTCATTTTCACCAATTACTGGCTGCAAAAAATCGATTTTTGCGCTCTAGCGCTTAAACCGTATACGCTAGCGAAAAAGTGCTTGGAATAAATATTGACAAGCTTGGTCCCTGCTATCGTTTGACACTCATACCGTATAGCGCTAAATCTTCAACAAAGATCGCTGGCGCTCACGAACAGTCGAAACTCGCAATGGGATATACGCGAAAATCACACTTTCCGGGGTCTAGCATCCAAACGGTGACCTTCACAAAAAAGTGTTCAATAAAAAGTTTGACGGCTATGACACGCTCCATCGTATGTCGGCGACAGAAAGGCAATATCTTATAATAAAGTCGGCAGGCGGCGCTGAAAGGCCGAAAAAAGCCAAAGAGAGAGTCTTCTTTAGGGGTCCCTGGACCCGCCGTCCTAAAAGATATTCGGATGATTTTTTCACCGACTGCTAGGGGACGACCAGCGCTAACGAACGTGTGCAAAAATATTCTTTCTGGCGCACAATGGACGGGCCTGCGGCAACAGCAAAGACGGCGCGAAAATTGACGATTTTCGCGCCGCATTTAGGGGCCTGCGACTCCAAACCCCCAACGCACACCCCTCAAATGAGTCGCGCTTTACGTTCACGGATACCCAGTCTATCGTGTCAGGTACCAACAAATTTTGGGTTGTTTGCAGATTTTCTGGAAAATTCTTTTCAATAATTGTCGACAAATGTCGAAAAATTTGGGTCAAATTTGAAGGGCGATTTCTGAGAAATAGGCGAAAATTTCGAAATGTTTACCCCCATGACAAATAAACGTTATTTCCCGACAACTTGGTGTACGAAACGGATTGATCCACCTCAGAGGTTTCGCCACAAGCGTCACGGCGCAAGCGACTTCCCGAAATTGGGGAAATCACTTAACATTCGGCCTCTCGTCCCCTGTTCAATCGAGGGGGCCGAAATTTTGCCAGAACACGTCCCTCTTAGAGACCCTTTGGTAAAAAATTAGCGCCTCAGCTCCTCGAATAGGAGAGATATGAGGGGCCAAATATTTTTTTCACGCCCTTTAAAATTCCCTTCGATATTTTTGACCAAAATTCTGCCACTGACCAGCCCTGGATGTCCCCTACAAATGACCAAAATTTGGTGCACGTAGCGGTTATAGCTTTTCGTCCAGAGAAAAAAATGTGGGTTGAGCGAATGCCAGGGTACAGTCTCCAGAAATTTCTCAAGCTCGGAGATAGCTTGACACTTTTCTCACAGCTAATTGATAGGGAAATGTAAACTATCTAAATGCATTAAACAGACTCCGTGTTCGTATGAACATTGTCCTGTTTTGTGACAGCAATTAATCAATCAACCAATTAATCAATCAGTCAGACTTGAAATCAGCGAACCTTGGCAAGATGCTGTACAGCATTTCCTCCACTTGCTTCTTTTCCAGGTAAAGTTCAGTCCCTCGCTGTTTAACCAAATCTTCCATGCGGTTATTGTAATCGGACAACATTTTTAGCATGTTGTCAATCGGGTTGCTCGATCTGCAGCACATAACAGCATCAATTTGGTTTATCACAATTATCACAATGCATTGGTCACCGCAGGTGTTCCGGTTCCGTTTCAAATTATTTAAATTTTTATATCTGTTATTTCAGAATGATGAATGACAGGAATTATGACATAGCGATCGCAAGATAAGCAGTTCTGTACAGCGTTGAAAAAATCCTTCCAACTAATCACGCTGCAGTAACTAGCGGGCTATATAGGCCTACACGGTGTTTCATAAAAAGGCACCTTTGTTCTTTCTTTCATAATTCAGTCAAATGATGATCAGTTTACACGACATTTTTTACCAGATATAGCTGAATAAATAGTAGTTCGAAATATTTAAACAAAATATGGCTGATAGTTAAATATTCTTTGCTAGTTATGACATAATGCTGACGTCATAGTGTGCTGCGAGTACAAACTGACTTGTTGCACCCAGTGCTGAGTTGCGCAGTCTAACGTGCGCATTTGCTGCGCGAAAGGTCTCGGGTTTGAGTCCTCATGCGTGCAAACCTTTTGCAACATTTTTTCTTCGCTGTCGTAATTAACGTTCTTTTTCGTAATAATATATTCAAACATGCAGCTTATTCAGTTTTAAAGCAACTCAGGTGAATGGTGTTCGTTAATTGATGTGTAATCGTAGGATATCAGTGTCCACAGTTAATGCATATTCATGATATACAATATGCCGCGTGATTGGTTGGAAGGATTTTTTTTCGACGCTGTACTGAATTGCTTGTATCGCAACGGTGATCGCCATATCATAACAAGCGCCTCACGCTAGCACGCCGTTCTATCTGTGCCGAATAATTTCGTACAATTCGTCATAAATGATCAAACACTGGTACAATTATACCCTAACCACTGACCCTATCCCTAACTCTAACCCTAACTGACCCTAACCCTACAATGTGGAAAAATGCGAGAGTCGTAATTAATTTTTTTCAAGGTAATAAATGTCTGACTTGGGTTACATGTTGTCAAAAAAGTAAAATTTGCTACGCTCACTATTTAACCCCATGCAAGTCAGACATTTATGACCTGAAAAAAAATGAATCACGACAGCGAAAAGATAAAAGTTGCAAAAAGTATGATTCGAACTCGGGACCTTTCGGTACGATACGTGATGCTGTCCACTCGGCCACACCCACAGCGGCTCTCGGCAGAAGTGGTTCAACTGCGCTGTTTATGCCAGCGTCATATAGACCTATACGTGCTATGGTAGGGCCTATATATGTAATTACTCCAGTGTTTTTCAACCTTTTGGCTGCAGCGGAACCCTACGTAAATGTGATGATCATTCACGGAACCCCATGCATTTATGCAATAATCCGTAAGTCCAGCGACATAGCCGAGGTTGAATTTTCAGGACGTCTAGGGACCGATGTCCCAAGCGGAGTCGAGAGGCAGAAAACATGTGAAGTGTTTGAGGGCAAAACCCTCAAACGCTGCCGATAAAGCAGCAAGCAAAAGACTTGTTGAATTTCACCGTATTAGTGTAATATTATTTAGCAATTTTATTTCACCCGTAACCAAAAACACCTTACGAGGCGATCACTAATGGCGCAAAAATTGTCATTGGATTCTTTTTACGTTTTTACGTCCACAGACAGTTCAGAGAGTCTGGACCCCCCAGTCAGTTGCACTGATGGGCAAAGCTCTTAATATTTTTCAAGCAGAATTTTTCAAGCAATAAAAGTCTTTCAATAAATGGACACACGTTAGTGTTTATTGATCAATGCATATATTCTAACATTGTTAACAACAAGAAAAATATTCAAAACTGTACGCAAAAGTATACGGCTAGAAGCAATAATTTGGAACTAAGCATTCGGTGTGTAGTACTTCTATGGCTTGGACTGACGTAATTTCGCACGCTAGGTTATTTTTTGCTGACCAGCCGCGGAACCCTTAGCAGATGCTCGCGGAACCCTTGGGTTCCGCGGAACCCTGGTTGAAAATCACTGAATTACTCCATATCAGGTTACTGCTAGCCTATAATTGGTTGGCACAGATAAGACGTGGTGTTGTCGTTAGGCGCTTTTATATCATATATCCCATCACTGCCTATAATGCATCTGAAACGGAACTGGAACACCTGCGCTGAACTAAGTGATGTGGAAATTGTGATAAGTCGAATACTGTAGCCATTCCGTGCTATCAAGCAACACTGTTCACAAGCCGTTCACGCCAGCTCTATAGAAAGTCATGTGGACCAATCAGACAGAAAATCGTAGTTCGTAAATATGCATTAGCTGTGAACACTTTAATTTCATACAATTACACATCAATTAACGAACACTGGCACAAACCATAAATACTGACCCTATCCCTAACCATAACCGTAACCGACCCTGACCCTAAAAAGTCGGAAAATGCGAAAGTCGTAATTCATTTTTCTTTCGTCGTGATAAATGTCTGAGTTGGAGTTAAATGTTGACAAAAAAGTAAAGATATGTTGATTTGACTGAGTGGTCATTGATTTGGCAGAGTCTTTGCGCCGTTGGCGTTTCTGGATGGCCTGGTCAATTCTCTTCACCTCGAAGGTTCTGACTTCTTTAAGCCAGGTATACTACGCCATGTTGTATACGACTGGAAGCGGCAGACTCCCAACAGCTGATATCAATGCCAGCTGATATAAGATACGACAGTACATATCTGTAATAGGTATAGTCAACTATAAACCGATACCGACCGCAAAAGCCAACAACGACCCATGACAGCAGAACGTAAGGTGCATGAACAATTGAAGGGTCCAAACGTAAAGTTGACAAGTCCAAAAAAACTTAATATTATGGACTAGTTCACTTTACCGTTGGACCTTTTTTATAACAAGAAAATAAGAGCGCACGAATCACTTGCGAGTCACGAAAGATTTGAGAGTGTCAACGATGACTCTGAAGTCAGGTCGATCTCTGGGCTCCTCATGCCAGCATCTCTCCATCAGAATGTAATACGACAGATTAAACAGTTCGGTATCCCTGGCGACGAAAGGACGAAATGGTGGCACCTCCACGTTCTTCACCCGATCGATGATGTCTGAAGTGCAATCCAAACAGCAGATAATTACTGCGACACGCCAAAAAATTACAGTTTTTGTAGGCCTACGTGACCAATCAAAGATTGTTGCGGCTAACCCTAATCATAACCTTAATCTTTAATTTTTAGAACTAAAAATTGAGACTCTACCTATACCCTGTTTACAGGATCAAGCAGACATCAAGCAACCATCAAGCAAATGTATTCAAAATACACGTGCACGACGTGTGCTCTAATTGCTTGATGTTTGCTTGACGTTTGCTTGAGGTTTGCTCGATGTTTGCTTGATCCTGTAAACGGAGTATTACTCATGCATTGGGAAACAATCACACAACTTTCGGTGTTTTTACACTTTTTTGTTTTTTTGAGTTTCTGTACATGACGGACAGACAGACATTGAGACAGTCTATTAGAATCGCATAACGACTGCATCAGACTATTCAAATAATTCATCAACTAACTATTGACAGTCATGACTGACATCAGCAGTTTCCGTCACTGACCTTGGCTATGGCAATGTCTACGGCTCACCGGAATTAGACAAAAATATTGCACTACTGCGATGTTAATAAACAGTAGTGTTGTCCCATATGAAAAAGGTATAACAATAAAACTGTTTTCCTCCACACGCTGTTTCCTTGACTATCCCATATCGTTTTCCTGTCAGCACTCTAGTTTCTTTATTGGCCTTTCAACATAGGTGGTGACTTTGTTAAATCTCTGCAACCCGAGTATAATAAAGCTGTAATAAATGATGTAAGAGGTGAATTACATAAACACGACAGTACTAATATCTATAAAAATAAAGGTAAACTACAGGTAAAGTCCAACATTTGCTACAGCGTTTTTTTACATGAGACGAACTCAAGACCAAAAGCGCATTACAATCTTGGAAGTGGCAGATGATTGGCATGAGCTAATGATACCGCAGCGCAGTATGTGGCCATCCATTGCCCGCCTAAGCAAACAATTGGACACGCGGTTTGTAGCTAAGAGGCTGGGTTGGCCTGAGCACACAACAGTAGGTTAGCAACTTGCTCAAGGTTGCTTGCAAATGACAGGAAGTGAGAACCAACCTGAAAGTTACGAGTAGACCCTAACCACTAGACACTTGCACCTACTCAAGCAGTTAAGTGTGAACAACTTACCCAGAGTTGTTATTTTGTAGTGCACCGACTGGGAATTGAGTGTACCTTCCGATTTCGTATCCAACGCTCTAACAGCTAAGCCACCAAGCTACCAAGAATTGCTGTCAACAAGCAGTTCACCCACAATGCCGCCGATTAACAACCCCCTAACTCGTTTGTGTTAAATGAATTCGCTCACCATCTAGGTCGAGATCGCTTGTATAGTAAGGTTCGCTGCCGGTTGCTATTTCTTGCATTATGATGCCGAACGCATATACGTCTGACTCGGGAGATCCGTACACAACAAAGTGCTCTTTACCCATTTCTACCTGCCGCAGCACTTCAGGTGCCACCCACAACATAGCTACACACGCAGACATAGACAGTAGATTATATACAATGCAGCCGTAGAGACTGGCTAGTAGTACAAAGCAAAACGTACCCAACTTCATCGAGCCTTCTGTCTGGCCGCCAAACAGTCCGGACATAAACCCCATCAATTATGCTCTCTGGGGTGCTTTGCAGCAAGATGTGTATACAGAGTTCCGATCGTGGGTTTGGAAGATCTCAAAGACAGAGTGCGTACCTTCTGGGCCAGTCTCGATCAACAACAGTGATCAACAAAGCCACTGATCAGTGGCGACCAAGATTGAAAAACTGTAGTTAAAGTTCACGGAGGGCACAGTGAACAGTTGCTTACTTGACTGTCTTGTTGTTGTATGAAGTTTTTGCTGTTTTTACTTAGACATATACGCAAGCACGTATTTCCATTTGTGTTTCACCATTGTGATATAATACAGTTGGGGTGCTTTGATTCTATCGTATTATTTGTTAATAACATTTTGACATACTCATTAGGTTTTGACATCA
>Ga0209367_1003573_pt1 | contig 21183 bp, 9 predicted proteins | sample WorMetLIZISLAND2_FD_187412 | JGI IMG/M metagenome (GOLD analysis project Ga0209367, IMG submission 187412) | Marine gutless worms symbiont microbial communities from Max Planck institute for Marine Microbiology, Germany - Olavius geniculatus... ...
TGACCGAACAGTCCGAGTCTTCGTTTGCGAACGATGGAAGAGGCTGCCAAGAGACCGGTCCGGCGTAAGACTTCGTTGTTAGATACGAAATCGTACCATCTGGTGTGAAGTATCCGCCGCTGACACCGCGTGTGAAAGGAGTCCAATCGTTTTCAATCTGCTTGTGTAAGAGTCCAGGTTTCTGAACCACAGTTGAGAACTGCCAGCACGCATGTGGAGTATATACGAATTTTCGTTGACATGGTGAGATTCTGTTGATTCCAGATGCGGTCTAGGTGTTTCATTACTCCGGCGGCGAGTCCAATACGTCGAGTGCATTCGGAACTGGAATTTCTATTGCTCGTTTGGTAGTTAATAAGTAAGTAAATAGCACCAGAAACTACGGAGTGTTTCCGCAGTAATAGGGACTTCAATAAACTGGCTCGCTTTGCTTGTCCGTATAATGTTATCATTAAGTTACATTTTCGGGCTGCGACACACATTTCAAGAGTGAATTGCGCTGAAATAGCTGGAGATAGATCAATACAACCTGCGCATGAAATTTTCGCCGATGAATGAAGATTTTACATGTAGCAGTCTAAGTCCCGACCCCCTACGTTTAAGGAGGCTTGCGCACGTGGGTGTCAAAGAGGGGTACCCCCTAAAAGTGTTTTTTTTCCGCTACTGTCTTGTCTAGCGTGAAAATGGTTGCAGATAGGCACAGACGTGTTGTTTATCATAACAAGCACTGGTGACGTGCTTTTTACTGGCATCAACATGGATGACTTTAAATGACCTTGAACCCCAAAATAGGGGTTTTAGTGATTTTTTATCGTGACTAGCTGCAGAAAAGTGAATTGCAACGAAATGGATAAAGATAGACCAAGACTACTTGCAACAGGAACTGTTATAGGCTCTGGCGCGTCTCACGAGCAATAGCTCAGATTTCTTGTTGTATTTTGTATAGAAGCAGTATTTTCTAAAATTACCAAAAAAAGTTAGCGTTCGGCACCGTCTGTTAGCAGAATTACTTAAGCAATTGTGCCTGATTTTTTAATTGCTTGGTAATTTGTGTTTAGAATGTGAATCATAGCAGTAATTGCCTATAGACTATAGGCAGTGTAGAAAGTTCCGTATCACGTAAGTGTTATGCGATGACGGTAGGCCTACTGCTGTTTTGCGATAGGTTCACTACAACTCTGGCGTGCATGATGGATCTGCATTTCTACCCAATGGACGTCCAGAACTGCACCGTCGAAATCGAAAGCTGTGAGATGATCGTGTCATTTTGTACTTAATGTTTACGCTTCATTCCATTCTACTCAGAATTTTTTATGCATAACACTTCTGATTACTTTGTCTATTTTGACCTTGAATACCTTAGATAACCTTGAACAAACACTAAAAGTCAAGTCACAACGACTGTGCCTGGTTGTTGGTTGTTTCTTTAATGGACAGTTTTCTTAGTTATGCTGTAATTTACACGATGTCATACCGTACCTGATCCAAGAAAGTTTTGCTGCTTACGGTCACTAGGCCCATGCACCAAGGTAACTCGGTTTATTCAGTTGTGGCTGCTTGCTTAGTAATGCATATATTGCTGGGGGTTTATTCTTAGCTTTTAGCATGTTTTAGACTTCTATGCCGTAGTCTAGAAGTAGAGTGTGTTGTATGCATTTGGACCAACTAAAAGCCCGTCGATGATGACAATAATAATGATGATGATGATGAAGATGTATTGTATTAGGTTTTATTAACCGTTAGATTTAAGTGCAGTTTTTGCCTGGTTGTTCTGGGCACATTTTCGTTTTGCCGTGGGCCTATCTGTTACTTGCACTATCTTCGGTGAATTAAATGATCGATTGATCGATTGGATGGTGTCTGTAGACGGCTACCCAATGCAAGACGTCGTGATGCAGTGGAAAGGCGACTCAATGCTGGAAGCAGTTCACGGAGTCGAACTTATTGAAATTCCGCAGTTTACGCTCGTCCAATATCGAACCATTTCCACCGTCGAGATACTCGCTACTGGTCCATCTCTATTTTTGTCTCAATTCATATTCGTCAGGAGATGAAGTGTGAAAACGCTGTTAAACTTCATGCTGTCCCCAATATTTTGTCAGCGGTCCCCTGTTTCGTGTATGGCTCCCGCTTCTGTATTTGTAGTTTGGCGTTGGTTAGAGGCATCAAGTTGCGTAGCCCAGGCCTAAAGCAATAGCGTTTTGGCGTGAATATTAAGCTAGTTTTTTGGACGTATGAATGTCGGCAACCTGGATTAGCGAAGCCGGGGAGTGGCCTGCCCTGCCCCGGGATATGCTGTACAAGTTGTTTTTGGAGCCCCTGAACGCTGGAATGTAGGCCTAGAATTGCCAGACTTGACTGCGGCGTTTCCATGCGTTTTCATCCGCTTTGATCACTGTATTAGTAGTGTAAAAAGCAAATCAGAAAACACTTAGCCAGAGATGCGAACTTTTGTTAAGGGTGACCAAACAGAATCGGCGCTCTTACCTACATTAACAGCGTGCTAACTACGTACTTATTTCGTTGTAATAACTCCGCTACTACTCATAACCATAGTCTTATCTACAACAGTGTCAGCGAATACCGCCAAATTTCGTACTCATTATTCGGTATAAACTTCAGAGCAGCTCAATGTTGAATTTTTGAGACTGAAGATGTCTGGTAACATCCTTGTTAATGTTTCACGAAAAGAATATTAGTAGTAGGTTAATATTTTCGGTTAACGTTTAGAAAATTAACAATAATGTTGGAAATAATAGTCAACGTGTAAGTGTTTTGGTGATTCTAAAAAATAACTTTGACGTTTATTCGTTTAAGTATTTATTGTCATTTCCATGGAAGTGCACCGGTATACTTTCTGGAGCAACGTATAGATTTTAATGCAGCCTTTAAAATTCTGTTAAATTGTTGTTATACAATACGTTAATATGGTTGTAGTTTCGCGGTACTCGCTATAAACATTAAAGCTTACTTTGTTGTTTCAGTAGTTGAGCGATGTAGTTTTGTACGGCAGGCAGTTATCAGCGGCTGTCATTGAGCTTCAAGCTGGAACGCAACATCGGATTCTTCTTATTCCAGAACTACCTGCCGTCGGTCCTGATCGTCATGTTGTCCTGGGTCTCGTTCTGGATCAACCACGAAGCGTCGTCAGCCCGCGTAGCTCTAGGTTAATTATCGTTCCGTATTTCTTCTGTATTTTCACAGTCAAATTAGCAGATCATCGTCAACAGCGTCCGGCAATTTATGAGTTTAACACGTCTTTTTTGCGTCGGGATACAACTGTTGATCTTTGTCTTTATAACACCGTGGCTTTATTAGTAGTCCTCTCTTTTCAACCATCTTTGATCCGCCACAAAATTTTGTCAGTTACGGTAGTCTCGATTAACTCTTGAATTCATTTGATTCTTTTGCGTTTTGGCTTTGTCCACTATTTACGCGCCCAGCCTTCCGTCTTCCAGTGTGACAAAATGTCCCGTGTTTTAATGTATTTCAGGGAATTCAAGTTTCTTGCAAACAATATTCTGACACTTCGTCGTGACCTCATCTCAAAAATGTGTTGTTTGTTTCAACACAAGCTACAAATTGACGAATAGTACAGTATTTTCCCGTTTGCTTTGTCTTACAGTTTTGTCTGATAAAACATTGTCGACTATCGGGGCCGCAGTCTTTGTTGCCTGTGTGATTTTTTTTTGTTTTAATTGTCATCGCCTCTGATGTTGTCAGGTAAAGTATGAGGTCATATAAACGGAACAATGATTAGCCGAGGAGGATATTTTTGAATACGATGAAACAGCGACTAATATATCATCGACAGATTACAACCGTTGTTATCGAAAGGCCAGGAATCACAAAAAAGGTTGTAATTCGCAAGGTTGTAATAGAGTAGCTTATGAGGAGGACGTCGTTGTTGCTGCTGCACTGACACAGGTATAACGACGGTGCTGACGATGACGACCATCAGTACGGGCGTTCGGTCGGCTCTGCCTCGTATCTCGTACGTCAAAGCTATCGACATTTACCTCGTCATCTGCTTCGTCTTCGTCTTCGCTGCTCTGCTCGAGTACGCCGCTGTCAACTACAGCTACTGGGGCTCCAAGGCCAAGCGCAAAGCTAAGCGACGCCCGCCGTCCGTACGTATAAACGTTCAGCAATCACAAACGCAGATGTTGGCGACATGTATGCGGTCGTCCGTCCAGTTGCCCTCGGCAGCTTGAGCGCTGTCAGTAAACTAGGCCTAACAATGTTCAGGCTGGTTTTGGGCTTAACAACGTATCTCCCGGGGGATGGATTTCAGCGTCGCTAAAGTGTTCCTGTGCAAAATGAAATATCTGAGCGGATAAAAAGTCCCAACCCTAACAACAAGAAAGTATCCATTCGGGGCACAATTTTAGGGTGCGTAATATGCATAGCCTGATTACGAAATATTGACATTAGATCGAACCTTTGAACTCCCAGTAAAATACTGTAAATGTTGTATGTTTAATGCAGTTAGTAACGCTACCGACCATCACTATGTGATTTGCTTAATACCACCGATGTCGGTTATCAACTTGCTGAATGAATATTTAGATATGTTTGTCTCCTAGGCTGTTTGCTACCAGAACCTCGTCGACGCATGCGGCCCCATCCACCCATACATAGCTTATACGACTTTTTCCATAATAATAACTTAGCACTGCCAGCTATATCGTTGCCCAGTGCTGAATGCGTTTGGTCGTTGTTGTCATGACGTGTTCAGACGGCGGACTCGATGGAGCTGCAGACGATAGAGCGACGTCTGGCGAATGTGAACGTGAACTACACCCAGCAGCAGCAGCATCGTCACCACAACGCCTCTTCACTGCATCACCGTGTGAACGCCTCACAGCAGGGCGTCACACCCGCCTCAGCAGCCGTCCGCCTGCGACACACACGTCTACGCCTGCTCAACGAGCTCGACGACGACCTTCCAGTGAGTTCCACCAGCGCCGGCGCCGGAGGACGAACCCAGAACGACGACGCCACCACGGTGGCCTCGACCTCCACGGCGGCGGCACAGTCTCAGGCCGCTGCCGCCGCGTCTTCCCTGGCCAGTCGACGTCGACGTGAGGTACTGGCAGAGTTCAGACGACGAGCTGCGCTGACGCTGCGTCAGAGAATGCCCGTCGTGCGCGACGTCAACAAGATCGACCGATACTCACGGACCGCATTCCCCGTGCTATTCGTCGTCTTTAACGTCGCTTACTGGGTCTACTACATTACTGAGAAATGAACGAGATGGCGATCGTGCTAATTACGATCTCGTTGTGGATACACCTAATTCTTGTGAATCATCAGGTCTTGCTGTTGATACTGGGTCTACTACCTCGTTGCAAAGATATACTATCGTTCTCCGTAGTAGCTGTCACTCTGGTGCGCATTGGTCTCCATCAAGGAAGTTGCTTACGCTAAGCCACCTTGGTTAATTCAGTCTTGCACTTTAAATGCGCTATACGTGCCTGGCTAAAGTTGAAGTAAAAATAGTTCATATTCCAATGCATTGTGGCCATCTGACTAAATTTTTGTTGCCAAAAGTCCCTCGGTTCCATAGCTAATACACGAAGGGAAAGGGGAAGGAAATGGGAAGGTGGAAAGAAGATAGCTTAAGAAATGTAGGACGCAAGGACGCACGCACGGACGGAGGGACACTCAGGTGATTTTATACTCTGTCCAATGCTATACATTGCATTGGACAGACAATAATACCATTATCGATCCAACCTACTGTCGGCCAGTTAAATATGCAATGACAGTATATTGCTGCGCTAACCATTATGTCGCAGCAAACGCAACGACCGTACCTTACTCATAATATTGATTAATTTGCATTGTTTCTTACTAACCGTGTACTATATATTCTGATAATCAGGTGAATGATGTCAGAATTATTGTTACGACTGCAGACAGATTAAGACTATTAAGCTCGCTGCATATTGTCGCCTACGTTGCTTTTTCAGCTGATATCTGAATAGCAATGACTACACCGTATCCGTATTCAAAAGTAATTCTCTGTGCTTTACGTGACACCATTTATAGTCAAATATGACCAATATAACCCATTCGTTCTGTTAATCGCAGTATTTTGCGCAACAGCGAACAAGGCGTCGTCGTGCGTAGGCCTATATGACGTCAACGTCAAGTTATACGGTAGTATTCTACAATATTTGTCAGTAGCGTCAGGGGTGCAACGGGAGGCCAATTGCCCCTCTCCCTAAATTTTGGCCTCTCAGAAAATTATTCATTGGGCGGAATTTTTATCCGAAAATACAAAGTTTAAGGCTAAAAATGCCAATTTGGTGGAGGGGAATTTCGGAGCAAAATTGAAATTCTGAGCAACGATGATTTCTTCCGTCGGAAAATTACAACTTCCTAGCTTCCTATACTTTCTTGGCCCACGTCGCCTTTGATATTTGTGGTCAGTAGCGTACGCAGATAGGGTGTGTGATTTTATGCACTTATTGCCAGTTCTTACATACATATAAAGGCTAAGCGGCATTCGATATTCTTTTACTGTTGCAAAGTTACGAATTTTATTGTAATGGAGCATCGTGATTTCTGCATATTCAAAAACTTAGTGTTATAATGAGTAACGCGTATTGAAAACAACTAGGTCCGTCTTGTTTTGCTAGTGACGTCAAAGCGAAGTAAACTTTATAAGCAATGTCTGTACAGTTTTTTCTGTAAATTTTGTATCGCATTTATTGACTTTTCTTCACAACAACTGAAAGCCATCGCTAAACTCAAACAGGTGCTGCAGATGATCTGGGCAACTTGCCTTAGACAAGGTTGTTTAAAACTTCACTAAAAGATTAAATGCAAGAGTGAAAGCTGGCAATGGACACTTCGAATTCTCGCGGTCACAACCAAGTTGTTTATTCTGTTGTTCGAGTGACGATGTGTTTTTTGCAGCGCAAACATGGTGCCCTTTTCGTTTTGCACACATTCTACTGCATTTGAACGTGAAAAATGATGTGGTTGCAGAAACAATCTAATAATTTTGTTTTAGTTAAAAATAATTTAATGCCCTTCGGCATTTTTGCGTCAGTGTAAATAGGTAATAAGCGTGTGAAATTTCGCTTTAAAATTTTCAGCGATTGCTGAGAAAATGACCAAAAAATTTAGGGGATACTTTTTGCCGCACCCTATACGTAGAATAAACAGTGATAGACAGTTAAAGTGAACTAAAGAATAAAAACGCTTGAAGTCAGTGTGGACACATACTTTATAGCTTTATAGCCGGAGATGCCACAATGATTATTTCATCAAGCATTTATGTCACAAATTGCGAAAAGAAACTCCAACTCGTGTTTAATACATGTATACGGATTGCTCAATGTTACACAAAAAAGTGATATATAATTATTATATTACTTCATTGTACAAAAGTGCAGTAGACGATAACAGCATTCGGTAATACAAGAAGATTGCACTAGAGTTAACAAACTAGAGAGAGACGACATAAGTTCAATTAAGCGCGTAGCTGGCTACTGCACGGAGGTCTGGAAACGAAACTTGGTGTCTCTGCTTCATGGATGTGACATTTTTCCAACATAAGTTTATGCGATTTTAACTATAAAAACACTGCATATGTCAAATGCTATAAATAAAATCAAACCATTTCGTTAAATGGCAAATTAGACAAGTTTTTGTCAAGTAGGTGCTATAGAACAATCTTAATGTAAGTTTGTATAGTATTTTTAACGCACTTTATTTCTACTTTTTGGAATTATGTCAACCAACAACTTATAAAAGTCGTATTTTTCTAACTGTTAACAAGTTTTTAAATGCACGTTTACCAACAACATTTCTTGACCATGAGCAAACTTCTTTACGCCAATCATGTATTGCTGGTTTCTTAAACAATATTATTGTCACTATAGGCATAGGCCTACACCGCACACATTGCAGCGTTAATGACTTCTACCAAACACTGTTTCTTACGGATGACGCCAACGTGATGTCATCGTAATAAAACTCACAACTAGTACTCAGAACTAAATTCCATACAAAACGCATATTTCGGATTTTTCGTATTCTGAAAATTGGCAGAACGTATATTATGCAACAAGTCTATAAAACGTGCCTCAGTCATAAGACGACACAAGCAGTCAGTACATATCACTGAGAAGGCAAAACTACTGGTGCAGGAGGACACTGGTAGCCGAATGAAGCCGTTCACATAGACAGCTGATGTTGTCTGCTAGTCGATCTGTTAGTACGGCCTACTGATAACTTTCCTGCTGAAAACACATGCAGACAAAGTGGAAGAAAACATTCGACATTTCTCAGGATTAAATACACACGCTTTATCTACTATGGCATTACCGACAGAATGATGTCTGCTTCGCCAGCAACAGACAGTGGCCTACGCGCAGTACACGCCTACTACAACAATTTGAGAAAACTGAATTAAAATCCGTATCGCTCCAAGTAACACTGGAAAAAAAAGATTAAACGGTCAAACCCCCGAATAAAAATTTGCACTGAGAATTGGTTATTATAGACCTCTGTAGAAACTCAGCAACGCCGTATCGAATGGTAGCATCGCCGACAAAACATCTGACCCTTTGCAAAAAACAATACGTTCGCAACGATACATTTACTATGTGACAAGACATTACTGAATCCGCTGAGAAGCCCAAGTCGATGACAAATTTCCCACTAAGCTTAGTTTCGATTATTGTCGCTTCCTATTACCAACGCTTGTAAGTTTTCATAATGCCTGTCCTTGTAGCCTACAGAGTGACATAACGGAACTAAACTGAACTGAACTGACGCCGTTTAGTTTTTGACTGACCAATAGGCAAACAGAGTGAGCCCAATGGTCATTAATTGACCCGTGCGTGAGCGTAGTTAATGTCACATTGGCCACAGACGCCGTTTAGACGGTGTCTACTGTAATGCTTTACTCCTTGCTTAATGCCCATCGGTCACTCAGTGGTCAGTTCGTCAAGAACTAAATTACGTCAGTTCAGTTCCGTCCAGTTCAGTTACGTCGCTCTGTACGCGCCTATACAACGTAATTGCAATCACTTTCACTTAAGTGCAGGGCAACGCGTCGTTATTAAGTGTCATGAAATATTGAGAATGATGACGATAAAGATGATAATGTTAGCAGACTCACAGGACGGTGCTGTCATACGGCGCTGACAGCACCGGATATAGCGCTCGGTCGCACTACACATGTGCCGTCGTCGTAGACTTCCGGCGTCGCTGCTTGGTTGACTGCCCCCGCACTGACCATGTCGTCAGTCGGTGCTCGTGACGTCAGCGCCGACGTCATCACTGACGTCGACTTGGCGCTCATGTAGTCACGCCCCGTCGACTACACACAGGAACAACCACCGGCGTTATATTCTACACGTTCAAACCACCACTCGAAATTTCGCACGCTGCCACTATTTGATAACAGCCACTATTACTGACACGTCGTGTGAGAAAAGATCGAAATTAAAGTCGTAAGGCAAGAGTTTATCTTTCTGCAAACCGCTTGTCTTCAGCACACAAGGCATGCTCTCGCATTAATATAATCACGAGGTAGGTTCTAATGTTGCGTAAGCTCAATACTTGAAATATTGTTACGACTTTGTTGCAAATTTACTGCTACATGTGCCATCGGAAAAATATGAAAATACTTCGATATTTCTTAAAGTTAAACAACTTAATGTCTTTTTGACTCAAAGTTGTGTAGTGGTCGGAGTGATCGTATAGACTGTAGTAGTAGTAGTAGTAGTAGTAGCAGTAGTAGTAGTAGTAGTAGTAGTAATACATGCAGTTGTATGTGCATAAGAACGATTCAAATCCACATTATGCCAAAAATGCACGTAGTGACTGTTAAATGTAATGACATTCCTTACATTAATTTACTGCTATAACTCATTCAAGTAGTCAGAATAATAATTAATATTAATATTAATGTCAACAAAGGCAACGAACGGCAATTAGATTGCACAAGTCACAAGAAGTAACAGACAAACCCAACTAATTTTCATAGTTTTTAGGAGTCTGAAAATTGATATTACTCATTTTTGCTACAAACGACAAAAAATAATGAACCTAGCAGTAGTTTCTTTATTACTTAAATTGCTTTAAAAATTCGCGATTGATGAATAAACTAATGACGACGTTGGAGTGACCTTCCGTCGTCGTTTGGCGGCTGTACAGGACGACATGATGAACTCAAGCAGTGAGACAAGCATTGACAGTCCGAGCCCCGCGATCAGAATGTAAAATATTCCGGCGACGTTGCTCAGCGTAAGCGCACTTTGAGACGAACCCTGCAACAGTCCATCATTATATGACGTTCAATGACTGCATGTGAATATGCTGAGTGTGGGGCATTGCTTTATGAGCAAGGTTGTTAGCAATACTTTCAAAAAGTATTGCAATGTAGAGTTCTCTCGTCTGGGAACCAATGTAGAAGTCTGGTTAGTGGTGTTTTGGGGAGCTACTGTTGAGTCGGTGCTTGGTCTAGTGTTTCGGTGGCCGCATCGGACGCCACCCTACTCGAGGGTGACTCGCGAAAGGGGTTCTCCATAGGAGTGAGACTAGACTTTAAACTATGGGGAGAATTTTTGGGTGCTTAATTTATGTTATTTTGGGGCTTAGACAGTGCTGATTTTTGGAGTCCTAATTTTTATAGTACCAAGTTAAATGTGGCCCAAAACAATGAAACGAATCTCACCAAACAGGTAGAAAGAAGTGCTGTATTAAGTTCACTGAAACGACGGCGCATGCAGCGACAAAGACGACGACGACGAAGATGATAACGGCGGCATGAACAACAGACACACTCTAAGCACGTGCTCTCCCAGCCGTTCCAGCAGTCCCAGCCAGCACAGACAAAAAGCCAGTGATCCAGAAAGAAAGAGGAAGACCCAGATGACGTGGGAGCTTAAATATGAATTTTGCTGGCTTGCTTTCCACGGCCATAGGCCCAGCATTTCCGCCCATAGCCTAGCTGTTCAGCTGTGGTCAGCGTTGAGAAATCGTGAATTGACTGAGTCTGGGAAGTCTGGCGGACAGTGGACTGCATCGACCGGAAGTGACGTAGGTCTAGGCCTAGGTAAGGCGACAGCAGATGCGGTATGGGGTGGGAGAGAGATACAGCTGCAAGCTGCAACTGACTGTGGTCTTTCTTAGCAGACTATTCACGATTCTACTCCCACGAATTTTCACCACGGGCGATGGGGTCAGTCATTTCTCATTGCGCACTAGGAAACTATGTAGCAAGGTCGCATAGTGCAGAGCAAGCTCCATCTCACAGCAATATTGGTCGCAATACTTTTTTCCAAGCCGTTATTGGAATACTTTTCGCAATACTCCACTATCTGCTCCCTCAAATAAATTTTGATTCTTGCTGCTGCGTACAACGTTTTCTAAATTTTGGGTTGATTACAGACTAAGTGATAATGCGGTTGACCCAGAATTTAAGTGATAAACAAGTCGTGTTGACATGTTACTTTTTGTTCAGTCCTTTTCACGAAATCGAACAAAAGAACGAAAAGATTATTTGCGTAATTAAACAGCATTCTCAGAATTAAGAGTGTAATTAACTCCAAAAAAGTATTCCTTTCAAGTACTGCAATATTTCAGTTCTAAAAGTATTGCAATACCACATGCAATACTAAACATGGAACCAGTATTGCAATACCTGTTGCAATACTAAAAAGTATTGCAGTACTTATTGCAATAACTGCAATAGTGCAATATTAACAACCCTGTTTATGAGTACGTTTATTTGCCAATACGACAGACATATAACACAAGAAAAGTAAACTAAAAAAGAAAAAAAAACACGAGCACACATGCACACACGTAAGAGCACCCTAAGTTAACACACCAAATAAAAACAACAAAACACACTAACGATTACAACCGGCTATCGGCTATACCGGTAAAATGTCTCTCAACACAGAGTTTCACGCAATACACACTGTCTCTGCTATCAGATCGATATAGACCTAAAGTCAAAAGTTTCATGTATTCACCACTAAACTTAAAGCACTGGAAAACATTACATAAAGTCATATTGTTACTACGCTCCATACGACAAAAATATTGTAGTTTCTTCAGTGCCAAATATGATAATATCGCATCTACCTACACCACAAATAAAACTTTTTAGTTTACTGACTCTCACTGATGGAATTGAAATATTTTGCGGTAGACACCATTCCAGTACACATTGACTTCCTTAGGCTGCCTGCTACTTAGGTTAATAGCTGGAGTTGCATATGGTTATATTGGTAGGCAATATGATTCCTGCAGCTGTAGTTGAATAACTTCACTAATACCATAACAGTTACTAAAGAGTAAAGACACATTTGCAAGCAGCATAAAACTTGCCCTTAATTATATTACAACCAGTTTCAATATGTTTAAATTTAAAATTTAATTTAATTTAATTGAAAATTGTTTTTATCTTGGAATGCGAGCTACTTCGCTTACCGTAGTTCTATGGATTTGCTATCAATTAACGTTCAAATAGGACGCGTGTCCTATCTCTTTTAAGCAGCTCTCAAATTGGAAAATTCTGTCGTTAACTTTTAAAATGTCATACTAATCTAATGTCTGATTAATTAATTATAGCAATGTTAGAAAATGTAGAAATTTTTTTGTTGCTAGATCATAACGATTTTTCGTATATTTAACATATGATTTTTTGCGGGGGTGCATATGTGCACTTTCGAAATTATTTGCGCACTACCCATACCAAAATAAACCGATCTCGAAAACACCCCCATCTGACGCAACGATCTTCGATATATCTCTTACGTAAGTCGAGTATTAACGCAATATGTCCCAAATTTCGTTGCCATAGCAACGAGGGTCGATCGGAGAAAAAATTGGTTAACAGCATTCGATGGCCCATCCCTGAAAACCCCCTTATAGACGCAAAAATCCTGCAGATATCTCTTACACAGACCGAGTTATAGTCAATTTTGTCCCAAAATTCGTTGCCATGGCAACAGGGGTCGCCAGGAAAGAAATTTAAATGACAACATCAGATAGCCCGGCCCCGAAAATATGAGGGTAAGTGGCAACCATACCCTAGAACCAAAAATTACGACTCTATCTTATACATAGCCGGAGTTATGACGGTTTAAACCATTGTCTAATTTTGCCCATAGGTGCCATTGTAATTTTTCATATTTTTGTGAAAAAATAAGTTGAAATGTTGAATTTAAATTTTGTAACCCCCAAAAGGCACTTTCACGCTTGAAATTGCGTTACATGAAACATCGTGCGTTAAAATCAGTTCAGTCGTTTTTCCTGTAGAGGACGGCAAGAAAAAAAGGAAGGGAAGGGAAGGGAAAGCACAAAAAGTCACGCAGACGTTATATTTTACCTATTTGTTCGGAAGCCCCCCGTAAACGGATTTTTGCTAAATTTTGCACATCGGGAGGTATGCCAGACTTAATTATCTGTGCAAATTTTGGTGTGGAAAAATTAAGGGGTTTGGAAAATACGAGGGGTGAAATTTTGGGTTCTCCCATTGAAATGGCTGGTCACCCTTACAACAGTGCTCAAGCTACCCTCTAATCTCTAACCTTTCTCTCCTGCTAAAATAACGGATCGTCTCTCTTTTAACATTCGCTAGTGCAGTAAACTCGGCAGTACATTTTTTAAACAAAACAATTTTCCAATTGACTGCCAGTAAACGGCCATATTGAGAAATGACCTTAGAATCGACGTCAACGGGACATTCTCCTTTGTCGAACCACCATTTCTTCTTAAGTTTCAGCAGATATCCACTCTCGAGCATCTCCAGAACAGCCAGACCAATAGTATTTCTGCGCAAATCAAACCATTACAACTGTCGGCAACTTCAAATTATGCTGCGAAAAGTAATAAATGTTAGTACAATAATTTGACAAAAAAATCTGCAATTAACATAAGCAATTTGTACGCCGCCTGTGAACATAAAATATGCTTAAACTACAAACAAAACAAAGTACCGTACATCGATCTGCAATCCGGCTACACATGCCTATAATGTATTTCTGTTTTGCGCGCTGAAAATAAACCGAAAGGTGTCTAGGGATAGCATTGAATATAATGTGACATCACCGTCTTTATCTTCCAACTATCGCACTGAAAGAAACATGGGCTGGTGTGCATTGCACGTGATGTCAGACCAAGTCGACATCAGTGACAAAACGATTTGATGCTATCCAGCATCATTTGACGACGATGCAGCAGCAGCAGCAGCAGCAATGTCGATATCAATGGCTTTGCATGGTCTGCTTTATCTCAGCCGCCGGTCAAAATACCATCGAGCGCCGTTCTCATACAATATCGATTGCTAATAATCACTGAAGTTTAACAAACACGGATTCCGATTATCTTAACTCTTCATTTTCATTAACGTTTTTGTCAGTAGGCTTATGCTGGTATTTGGTAGCTGGCATTTCTAGTAAGCCCGGTCTTACAACCAGTTTTAATTTAACTTAATCGTGAGTGGCGATCATATAGACCGAGATAAAAGCAGGGTTGAAATGTCGTGGCTTGCCTACTGCGACAGAGTGTAGCCTACGGTGAATTGTTAACAGTAAGTTATTAATATTTCACGACGACGGGTTGAGCGCAAGTCGAACAAACAAGACTGCTGCAGTTATGCACTATTACATGCTGTCTATATAGGAGTTCAAAAATTTTGGCCATCTTTAGGCGCAAACTCCATTACTCTGATTGGCCGTGTTGTACAACAAGATGTGCGACATGCTGTAAGGCGCATATAGAGCGACGGTCTATTTTTTGTCGAACTGACCAAAGGGCAAGCAAAGCGATCTAATTAGTCATTGGCTGACGCGTACGTGAGCGTATAGTCACGTAGGCCATCGACGCTCTTAGACGGTGATTACTATAATCCATTTCTCTTTGCCCACTAATTAGTTCGTCAAAAACTACACCATGTCAGTTCAGTTCAGTCTAGTTACGTTGCTCTGTATACGCGCCTTAAGACTTGCTGATTGCTGTACAACTTACTATAAATGTGTTGTGAATCTGCCGTACGACTTTCTTACGACTCACTTTCTGTTGTACAGATTGTTGTGAATTAACGTCGTGGATCTGTTGCTGCACAACGAACTGTACAACTCAGATCCACGACATATAGAAGCAAGCGGAATGTGGTCGTCTCCGTAAACAAGCGAATGTGATCGTCACCTGAGCGGATGGCCGAGATGCGTTGCGACGCCGTAGCCCTTCGAGTCCAGGTTGTCGCCGACCTTGATCGTGTTGCAAGGCTTCTTCTGATTGTAGAACTCGTTCATCGTCGACTCGAGCAGAAACGCATAGCTGCCTTTCGAGTCGCGCACCTTTTCGTTTATTGCCAGACAAACAGCACGACATCAATTACACGTGTAGAGCCAATACTGCCGGTCATCACACGGAGTAACCATTTATCTGATGCTTATTATAAAAAAGCAAAAACCAAAGTAGTTTGGCAAACGGCAGAATCGCTGTGGCTGTAATTTCCAATCAGCGGTGCTGTCTAAAAACTACAGGAAACCACACGAACACAATCGACTGCTTGAAAACCGTGTATATAGGTTTACCTTATCAACACCGTCCTTGACGGTCCGCACAAAGACGCCAGGATGCCACGAGTTCATTGCACGCCACATCCGACGATAGACGTCCACCTTCGACTCCTGGCAACAATAACCGTCGGCACATGAAAAGTAAAAACGCTGCAGAACATTTTGCAAATCTCGCAAAACAGTTAAAACGTCTTGAACATATAAGCGAGACAGAACGCAGTTACAGGCACATGCAGATGAGACCAAAAACAGCATACACAAAACCATAAAAAAACAAACAATAAATTATGATTAAAAAATAAAAAAACAAGCAAAAATGTCTGCGCTTAATGCACTCCGTCTGTGTCCGTCCAGCAGCCAAGAATCTTAAACGCCGACAGTAAATTAGATCTAAAATTGGATAGCTTATAGGGTGTTTACACGATCCAGCAAGCCTCCGGCAAACGTTGAGCAATTAGCACGTGTATTTGAATACATTTGCTGGAAGTTTGCTGGATCGTGTAAACGGGGTATTAGTTTGCAGTCGGCGCTGAAGTCGCCCGACACGCCTGAGCCAGCCAGCTGACGCGTAATCCTCCAGCCGTCAACTTACCCAACATATCTAAAGTAAGTTACCTTAGATATGCGCCACTTTAGAGGTTTGTTTAGTTTATGATCATCATCATCATTCACCACAGTGACCTTAACCTTATTTAATTGACTTTTTGATTAAACTACAAAATCGCAACCAGAAATGTTCACAACAATACTGTTTTTGTTTTCATCATCATCATATATATTCGTTTAATGTAAAGTTGACAAGCGCAACTTTTATGACTTTATGAGTTTGTCGTCCGCAAAAAAAAACAAACGGACAGACAGACGGGCAAGAGATGTAACGCGGCCTATAAGACGGTCGCATAGAAAGTCATACCTCAAAAAATGCTTTGCTGGAGCCGGCGTCGAGGGTGCCGTATTTGATGCGCGTCTGCTTGACCAGGTCATCAGCTGACTTGATCGGCGTCAACATTCGCTCTACGGTCAGAAACGCTGCCAGGTTGGCTGTATAGGTCGAGATGAGTATCAGCGTGAAAAACCACCACGAACTGCCGGCAATACGGCCCGATAAAGACCTGCAGAAACATAACATTATATGTGCTATTGCAAGCGAGTAAGTAAAATCAAACTTTTCGTAGAATACGTGCACTAATGTCTGCTTGCTTGTGTGTGTGTTTCTACACATTGCTTTTTTTGCAATTATATCTGGATAAAATAACGTGAAAGTCCGTAAAGAAAAGTGCCGATTGCCGACACCCTGGGAAGCTTAGGATCGAGTACTGAAATGGTTCAAAGCCGTTGTTCCTTGCTCCATCAGTTTATGCCACAATGCTGAATAAAACACTCTTCCAAACGTTTCACTTTAGAAATCATTTTTCTAATATTTTACTTGACATGAAACCACTGCACACAAAGAACAGTGACTGGCTACTAACTGAATAAGCCTAGCGCATAGATTACCAAGACAGGCCGTATATAGCTTTAGCAGAATTATTACATACTGCGATATATTGCTATTTACTTGTACCTATGATTGAAAGCGACGCGCAAACAGACGAAGAGAGGAAAGACGCTAAAAGGCGTCGCGCGAAGCAATAGACGCATAGAGCGGCGGACCGCCAAAGGTTGAGGTCAATAAAAACGCCACAGCCGACGGACGCCACTGTATCCGAGTATTTACTTCCTTACAGTCGACGATTCCGCTGGCTTAGATGGCGGCTAGTTGGCTTGGCTAGCTACTGTACATGGCAGCATAAAACGCAAATTACATTACGTGCTGGAAGACGGATAAACGCCGGGACAGACGCTACAAGCTTCAGTGCGTTCAGTGCCTGGACAGCTGGACTAAAGGCAAACAACGAGCTCGCTTCCTCTGTCTGACAGCGACATCGCCATATTGATTGCGTCACTGCTTTTTTGACGCAATCAGGACCGTCTTGCAGCGTAAGTAACTTCGCCTATACATACATATTTCTCAGATGCGTGGTCTGTCTGTCCGTCCGTCTGTCGCTGTCTATCACATTCGTGCTCCCTGCTTTCAAAGTGTGACGAATCCAAATGTCATTTGTAGCGCCTAATGTAGTGTCAGATGGAAGAGCTCGAGATTTAAGAATTAAACTTGCAATGGCGGTTGCACAAAGCGCCCTAAATACGCCCATGCCAATAGATGAGATTAGAAGAGGTCAGTGAATGAGTGAGTGTGACCTGGGCGAAATATCACAGCCCTGCTGCATGAAGGCACCAAGCGCGAACCACAGACTGTTGCGCAACGTGAAGTCAGTGGAGATCTGCGGCCCGTCGCCGGTGTCGTCACCGATCTGCCACTCGGCAGGACTGCAGCGTCCGACAACGAACATCACCAGACTGACGCCGAGGTACGACAGCACGATGCACAACCAGATGTAGTAGTGCAGCGGGTCCATGAACGAGAAAACGCCAGGCTTCTGCTTCTCCGGCTTCTTGATCATGATGCTGATGCCGAGCTGCATGAACGGCTTGCTGAAGTCGATGACTCGCTCGCGCACGGATGTTATTGTCAACGGCGCTATTGCAATGTTCGCCTTCTGCACATCATCACACACGACTGTCAATCAAACTCTACGCTCTGACTTTCAGATGCATAGCGGTTCGAGTCGCGATGCATCCTTTCTGCATTTTCGTATCACAAACGTCTGTTTGTTGTTGTTTTTCAACTTTTTATGGTCATTTGTTTGTTTGACAGATTCGATCTACAGATGACGTTTTATTGCATTTTATTTTTTTATCGTGAAAGTGTTACGAAAACAAATAACCAAACAAAAATCTGTTTAGAACTGCAAGTTAAAAAATATCAAGCACACTTTTACACCTTAGACAGTGGTGTTTAACAGACTTCCTCCGCGACACGGCGGTCGTTCATGCATTACTGTATCGTCTCATTGTACCACTCCAGTCAGTACGATGGAGATAAGCGGTACGACAGCGGGTGTAAGACATTTCCTACATCTCCTGGACATGTTCCCCCGGACGTCGTTATTGGCTGCTGTTACTGGCCCAGGAGAAAACGTTCTAGGCACTTGAAAAGCAGGGGAAACATCTAATCGGGGGAAATGTGAGAGGGGGAAACGTCCGTGATTGACAGGTGCAGGGGGAAATGTCCGTCTTCCACGACAGCGACTGCGGAATACGTAACTCTATGCTTGGGTTGATTTGTTTAATTTTTGCAATTTGCCACACTCTGCAACCAGGTTCAAAAATTTAACTATCGGCTTTCTTCAAGCGACGCAGTTTCGTTTCACCTGTGAGCAGAGCTTACGCTATCGACAGAGCCAATACGAGTAGCTACGTTTCGTACCCGTGAAATGAGTTCGCCGACCATTCCATTCCACGTGCCGTTGACCTTCGCACCAAACTTGCCGTCGTCGACTAGTTTGAGCTCGTAGCTGAACTGGCAGATTTCAGCGAGTTTCTGAGCCAGGTCGGCACAGTATCCCTCGTAACGGTCGTTGCCGGTCAGCTCTTCGCCGTCTTGCTTTGTCTTCTTCATCATGTATGGTGCCTCCTGCCAACAATCAGCATCATTATCATCATCAACATCAGCAGCAGCAGCAGCACTACCGGTACGCGCAGTCAGCGTGTTGAACCCTTGCGCTCTCCACCTTTCACGACCACCAGCCGCTGTCCAGGTCTCCTGTCCAGTTAAGTGTGTCACTTTGAGAACGTCGCGTAACTAGCTGCTTCGTGGTCTTCCAGGCTTTCTTCTCCAGCCAGGATTTGATGCAAGCCGGCCGGCAATACAACACACGCATGGTGACGCCATGCGCTGCAGTGTTTTCTGGCAAGCGTCTAACGTGTCAGAAAACGTGTTAGAGATAATTGGCAGCTGTACGTGTTTGAATAACTATTTCGTAAGTTACAGCAGTCGAGCATTATTAGTAAATAAAAAGTGTATATTGACTACGTAGACCGCTAGCGCCATCAGGCCGCGCAGAAATAACGTTTTACTAAAAAAAACTAAAAATAGATATTTTAAACAAACCATTTGGAACGCCTTTCTTTGTTATTGACAATACCGTTCCTCCGTTTCTTTACAGTCTGTTTATTATAGGCCTACAGTTTAAATTTTTTATTCCTTTGCCTTCAACTAAAATACGTTTTCCGGACCACCATACGTATTCAGTTATATACCCTCCAGCTATTTTACACTCAGTCCAGATCTGTCTCCTTTAGTCTTTCTGCACACGCTACTGCCATGTCGACGTTTTGTTGGTCTTGCTGCCTGCAGCATAATTGAGTGGATAGACGCGTGGGAGAAAGGCTGAGTAGCGTTTGCTGCGCCGTATGCATTCAAGACAACACAACGAATAGAAGCAACAATTTCAACAGCCAGTCTCTTCGGATGCAGCTAGATCAGCATTCGTGTGTTCTTTACGTTTAACAAATCAGCGCAAGCAGCCAGCAAATACGGAAACCAGTAACACACACTAACCATGATGGTGGTGACGATGTATGTAGCGTTGGCGCTGCCTGCATGTATCAGTCCTGACGGCTGCTCATCCGTTATGTATAAACCTTCGCTATCCGACCACGTACCTATCTACATGCCACAGTTTTATCTAGAAAATGAGCACCAACACGGGGCAATAGCCTCATGACAAAACCATTACTTGAGAAAAATATGTTTAAGTAACAACTCAGTTACAATTTATTGTTTGTTACGTTTACCGATATGGATGTGCGTCTTTGCCCGGTCGTTGGATGTTTCCACTGACTACGTCAACTTCATCTGGATAGTCAATGTTAAAAAGAGTTTGTAAATTACGAACAAATAAATATTAATAATTTACATCTGCACGTAAAATTTGACTCTCAAAGCTATAACCGTGTAGTTTGACGTGAGATGCGTGAAAAGACATTTAGGTTGTAAGAAAAATTTACCCCGGCGATTTGCAAAGGTTTCCGTATTGAGATCCAGTCAGCGGAGCTTTCGTCAAAGGTTGTGCCGGGCGTGTGTTTACGACCAACCCACGCTTCGCTCAAATGGCGAAACGCTATAGTTTAAGCTTTCACCGAGTTAAAAAACAGCATTAGGCACATTTCTACAGATGAACCTATCTCAGCTTTTCTTTCAGCAAGGTTCACGCCAACAGATACGACGGCATCAAGTTGCGTTTATGAGACAGCGCGGACGAACGGAGGAAAAGAATCAAATCACGACGTCATCATTTGACGCAGCGAGCAAGGAAACGACAGCAGCAGACGAGGCTAAAGTGTAGGACCTGTACAGCATGCGTGCGCCATGCGCCAGACAACTACGTCAGTCCTGACAGCAATAAAACCGAGCCAAGAAGACAGCGAACCGAACGGAATGGAACGGAATGGAATGGCATTATTGACACGCCAGAATGCAATCTTAAGTCCGTACTAGGCGCAATCACATTACGACCGCACTGCTGACACGTACTCGTATTTATACATTTTTTTTTTTTTTTTTATATGGTTTATTGTGTATGGCAGCCAGTGGCTGGATTGACATAATACATTATACATGCATACATACATACAAACATACATACAAAGACGACGCAACAATATATACAAT
>Ga0209367_1003574_pt1 | contig 21182 bp, 12 predicted proteins | sample WorMetLIZISLAND2_FD_187412 | JGI IMG/M metagenome (GOLD analysis project Ga0209367, IMG submission 187412) | Marine gutless worms symbiont microbial communities from Max Planck institute for Marine Microbiology, Germany - Olavius geniculatus... ...
GCCCCCATACTTTTACGCTCCTCCGGGGCAGAGGTTTCCTCTGTTCCCTTAGGAAGAAAGCTTTCATAACTCTCCAGGCTTCAGACATAATTTAGGGCTTTATCCGTTGACATAGGCTAAAGTTCAAAAATTTTTATGTGCAAGTTTACGTCCCCAAGTGAATTTAGAAAGCAATCGCGGCCTACGATTTCTACCATTTTGCCTGTTTCATCCGGGAAACTAAGTGTTATTAGCCGCCGAATGTTAAAACACAACGATTGCGCGCTTTCTTCTTTTTTACGCTTTTTCGTATACAGCTGCGATCGATAGCGCTCTTGTTGGAACAAGTCGCCAAAACGGTTGCGGAGCAAATATATTACTTACTTTGCCGTGGCTTTCCCCTCAATCTGCCACAGTATTTGCGCAGCCGGGCCTTCCAAAGCGGCCTTTAAATGGCAGATTCTCTCGTGATCTGTTTAGTTGTAGTAACCCGAACAGTTTTTCAGCTTTGCCAAAGAGCTTTCCAGGCTTCATTTACCGTCAAGTGTAAGCGACTTGATCGTCGGATGGACTTTACGGTTTCTCACCGATTTGGGAGTCACTGCCGGGGGCGTCGCCGCCGCCGCGGCAGCCACAGGGTTTTCAACCGGGTTTTCCGGCTGCTTGGGCCGCCTCACGGTAACAAAATCGCCCGGCGAACCGTTCGATCTCCCAGTGTAAGAATTATGAACAAAATCATCACCTACAGTAGATCCAAGCGACACCGGTCTATTAACGTTTACAGAAATGGGGTGCCCACGAAGCTTTGTCAGTGTGAAATCTGTATTTGCCATAGGCCTTTGTGATAAGCTTACACCGGTGCTACAGAGCTAAATTGTGGGTCATTTTATCTGTTGGGGTTCTGCATAAAATTTTAATTCTGCAGGTTACTTTTAGATGCTACAGGTCAGTTCAATAGCAGGCTAGGAGACAAAGGCTATCTAGCGAGAGGTCAACGAGTCCAGTTTCGTATACACTCAGCGTTCACGTCAACAGCAGGTTTCCATGTATTTCTGCCCACACAGTATTTTTGGAAACATTCAAAATTGACGAGTCGTGATTGCCGCTTAGTCAGATAGCCACGCCTCGGCACGCCCCCCGTTTTATCTGTTAGCAAGAAACAAGTGAGTTGTTTTAGGCTAAACACACACACACGTCTTTTTGTCCAAGTTCCTATATAAACGGCTGTCCTAAAATAGTCGGGGTCAATCAGAGAGATGTAGTCGCCGTTGCTAAGTCTGTTTGTTCGTCATAGTCTTCGCGTCGTTATGTCCTTATCAGTCTTAGTTGTCTGAGTTTAAGAAAAGTTAAGTTAGAAACAATGTGTCGTTTATTTACAGTTGCCTACATTTCACCTCTTGCAGTCAGCCAAGCTCCCCAGCTCAATGGGTCCGCGTGGCGTCTCAGAACGTAAGCCGGACCGTCACTGTAGCATGTGGTAAGAGAATGCGGCTTTCGTCGTTCCATCTGCAACAGTTTCGCCTCCGCGACATGCCGATTCGAGGGTTGGATCCGTCACTGTGTCGTCGCCGACATCTTCCGCCGTCTAGAGTCACCATCATTTCGTCGTCTCTAGCCCCAATGAACGATGTTGCCTTTGACCGGCCACACATTTTATTCTGTTCCAGCAACGGCTATCTACAAAGAAAAAACCATGCCGAAAACGTTCGAAATTGAGTCGTTCCGTTGCCATTGTTGTCACACGGTTGACGCTCTGCATAACTGGGTCATCGTTTCGGCAATCGGATCAATAACGGCTGCCTGGTGACCGTCGCCTGACGCCGCTACTGCATTAACCAGTCATCGCCGCTGCTTCGGCTGCTTCTTGGATTTTCCGTTCACGCGCCGTTATTCCGAGTGATCAGCAACAATTTATGACTACTGCGGTATGTTACCGTGCTTTTGGTCGCTTTGTATTATTGTCTATGTTTCTTGTATTTGTACTTACCTTATTCGTTGTCTGCGTGTGTTCAATAATTACACTAGTAGGCACAGCACTGAAACACACGTGCATGTATGCATATGTCTGTATGATGTGATTACTGCATAGACGAAAAACGTATATACAGTGTACTTTGTTTCAATTGTACAGGAGTCATATATCAGCTTTGTCAGGCATGTTTATTTTCGTTGTGTATGTCTTTTCGTTTATTGATATGTAATTAATACAGTATATCACTTGTCTTTGTATTGTATCTAGCTAGGCCTGTCTTACGTAGGTCTATGTAACACAATGTTGCGATAATGCCGGTTGGTTGCTAAAGACAACCGTCATATATTACCGGCTAAGATGTGTGTGTCAAGAGATTTGACCAGAGAAATGAAGAACAAGGGATTATATCAAATACCGTTTGCACGCAGTTTTGCAGCTAAGGACTGCACTGAGTCAATTTCGGCGTTGGTAATAGGCTACCGTAGCTACTGCAAACCTCTGGAAAAGTTTGTCTAAATTATTTTTTTATATTCGGATCCGGGAAATAAATTGTTACCTCGAACTTTCTCTTTGGCCGGGTTAGTATACCAAAATACGTGCGTCGTCTTGACTTTCTTGCCGCTGACCTGAGAGTCAGAGAAGTATTACTTGGCAACCAATTGCTGATTATGATGAGGGCCATAGATAAGGCCAGATTGACAGAATCGATCGAGTATTGAGTCACCAGAAGGAGTGACAACGTATGACCTATATGGCGAGATCAAGAGAGCCGCGAGAGCTCAGGAACCAGGCTACGCAAAATTTTAGCGAGCCAATCTTTTATTTTATTATTTGTCTGTATATAATTGTGTATATATTTGTCTTTTACGTGTCGTTGCGTCGTGTGTCACAATACAGGTGACACAATATAATGATATGCAACTGTTATTATCATCTGATGTCTTAATTATATGCGTCTCAGATTTGATTATCGATTACTGGCGGTATATAAATATTGCATTCATTGATTGACTAATTGTATGTCGGCCTACTGTTTGTCGTGTAGGCTAGCTTCGTACATAAATGTGTCACGTACTTGAGTCCGTCAGCGTGTGTATAGGACTCTCGTCTTCTTCTGTGTACTGACGCCGCCCGTTTGTGTGTTTGTTTGTCTATAGTTCTCGCGCTGGCCAACGTCTGATGTGGTGAGTCGCTCTCCGTCACCATGATGCTTCAACTGCACAAATTCCGGCTGCTTCGGATCGCCACGACATCCGCGATAAACCTACACGTCGGCCGTCCACGATCTTCGTGCCGTGCAGCCGTGCAGCAAGCGAACAGTCAACGTCGCAGCGTCTCTGGCGAAGTTCTGCTCATCCCATCAGTCGTCACCTTTCTTGCGCCTTCGTTCCAGCTCAAATTCTGTGACTTTTGGCGCTTGACGCTCATATATTGTTTAGTTTTATCGGACACATGCGTTATTTTTTGGCCCGTTCCTTTATCATCGTTTGCGTTTTGATTGACATTAAGCCTATTTGTTTGCCTACCTCTCTTTACGACAGCCGGACCGTCACTGTAGCACCTGAATGACGGCCTACAGGCAAGCTATGCCTACTCATACGTGATCGTACGGTATTTTTGGAAGCAGAAAGAGCCTCGATTTGCTGCTCCACATTTCGTATCTGGCGCTGGAGATCGTCCGGTGAACCAGCGCATCGCCCTGGGGGCGAATGATCAGCCGCCAATGGCATATGGTCACCAGCGACAGACAAAAATGGCGGCGAGTCACCACGCGACTGTCCGACTGTCTAGTTGTCTGCCTATTCTTGGTCCGCAATTGTGTCTACAGTGCATGTATTTTAGCCACAGTTTGCACATACACTCAATTCCTGACACTGTTACTCATGTTTTGTTGGTATCCCTCTGTCACGGAAAAGTTGCATTTTAAAATATCCTTTTTACTTTATTATTAGTTAAGCAAGTTGCTTTGAGTATTCTGAGTTATTTTTTGCTACGCTGTAGGAGTATTTTTGTGTTCTGTATATCTGCCTATCAGTTTTGTTTTTTTTGCGCACGCATGTAGTTGCTTGTTTCTAGGTTTGTTTCTGTACATTTTGTATAGGCGCGTATTGCACCTGGTATATGTCGTTCGATTCGCTGTAACCAATAGTTATTGAGTTTTCGGTAAGCGCGGCAAACTTGATCGCTGCACAATAGCTGACCTGGACGTGACTGTCGGATGACGAGTTGTGTTTGCTGGAAATAGACCTCCAATGTTTAGTCGCAGTTAACACGATACAGCCAGCTTTGGTCTGTGTGTGTGAATCCAACTGCGCTGTTCAATCGTTGGTCGTCGGACAACGAGTCGCTGTCGATAGCAAGACGTCTGTTCTGTTAACGTAGCCGCCGGAAAGCGGTATGTTTGGTGTATTGATTTATTTTGTGATAGGTATTATTTCTGTTGTGTTGCATGTGCGAGTTATACATTATAAATCACGTGTAGTCTGTATATTGGTATATTGGCTTATCTGCTTGTATGTCAGTTTTGCTATATTTTCTGGCTGAAGTCTCTGGCGTCTGTAACAGTATTTTTGTGTATATTTATGTCGACGGAATAAGTTATTGTCGTGCTCTTATTTGTTCAAGCGCTAAAGTTGGGAGTACAACGTCGTCAGTCAAGTGGGGAGTATAACGTCGCCAATGAAGCTGGGACATCAGAGGAGTTCGTCTTCTGTGACTCTGGGATTGAAGAGTTTTTTTTCCGTCTTGCCGCCAGGAAGCTCGTGGTTTGCGCTGCCGCTAGTGGATCCGTTTTTCGTGCTGTCATCGGTGAGCTCGACTTCCGTGGGTCTGCTGCCCGTTTTGTCGATCGCTGGATCCGACTCGCACTGTCGTCGCGAGATCTAAACTGTTTTCCGTATCGTGAGTTGTTTTTTGTCAATTGTGAGTCCTATATTGCTGCGTATTTTTAGTGCTGCAAAATTCGTCCGTTGCCTGATTATAAGGGCATATCTGTATTTAGTTGGTCGTTCGTTTAAATGTTACACTTTGGTTAGACGTTTAATTCTTTTGGACTGTTAAAAGCCGCTGTTTTTGCTTAAAATTTGCTGTTGCGTTTGAACTGTAATAATATGAACTTTATGGCTGTAGCCAACGCATAAATTTTGTTGTTTTGCTGATTGGGGTATACCGTATCGATATCTCGTCCTGTTGCTGATAAAGGCTTGTTGCATGTGAATGTGTATATTGACATTAGTTAATTTTGGGACTCCTGTATTATTTTTTGACAATATTTTAAACTCGTTTTTCACTATTAGTAAATATAAAAGTTAAACTAAATAGTCAGATTTTTCCGTCCTGCTTTATTATTAATTTCTGCGTCGCTTTCTGATACTGATTTTATGCTCGTCCGTCTTTTGTCGTTTGTGAATATAATAAACCTTAAACTTTGCCTAATAGTCTGTGCGTTCAGTTTTCTTTGCTGAGTTACGATAGGGTTGTCAGGCCCAATAAGTAGATAGATTGTGGTAAATTACGAGCTCGTAGTGTCGCGACTGCAGAGCCGTGACATTTTTGGCGACCCCAACGAGACCCCATTCGGTTGGGGTTTTGGTGGTAACCGTTGTTCTGTTGTGATTCGGCTTGGTGGTGCCTGGCGAGATTTTAATCTATTGTTGTCTTTGACCTTGATGTAGTCATCATAACCGATAACTAACGTCTTTATCGGTTGACGCACAAGTTATTGTGCACCAGCTATTCTGCGTTTACGCCTTTTGTTACTACATTTATTTAGAAACATTTTTTTTTATTTCCTGATAGGTTGCATATAAAAATCTGTTTGTTGTTTAACTTTTTTTCCAAAGCTTAGACAGCGTTTGCATTTATAATTCTAGTTTAGTAGTTAATGGTTGTCGTTATTTTTTTTTCATTCTACTGTTGTTTAAATACTGTTAGTCAATTACATAGTTTATACTTAGCGTGACCGGAGTCGAGTTACGGTACCGTAAACATTATTGTATATATTGTGTTCCATTAAGAAAAATTACATTAAGACTTATTTCCCTGGGGTTACTAATTAATTAAATATTTTATAATTTTAATAAAATTTATTTTTTTTAAATTTAAATTTAAATTAATTTATATTTTTTTAGTAATTTTTTAATAATTCTATCACTTTATAATACTTTAACTCTTAAGTATGCTCGTTCACATACTAGGTTAATAATTAACTCGGGCCTCCTACATTCTTAATACCTACCGTTTGTTCTTGGTTGAGTTATACTGCCCACTTACAACTTTGCTACCTAACGTTGGTTTGCTTTCGCGTTTTACTTATCACTGTTTATCGTTCTAAGGCTTGTTGACTAAGTCGTTTCACTTTAACAAATAATACCCTGATTAATTTATATATTCTTGTACTATATATCTTTGTCTAGTCAATTACCATATTGGTGTTATCTTAACCAACCCAGTGGTGTTAGTTATTAGATACATTTAAGCACAGCATCAAACTACTGTAACAGTACTTAGTCCGACATGTTGTCCACCTCGGCTCAGCAGTTGAAGGAAGTTGATGCGTCCATGGGCCTTGAAGGTGTTAACTTACTTAACTTTATTTGAAAACAACAAAAAATAGAACGTGAAAAAAAACGAAAAAATAAAAAAAAGCAAAAAAAGAAAAAAAACGAGAAGCCGCTGAAAAAGAAAAGTAAAGAGCCGAAAAGAAAAGAGAAAAGCAAAAAAAGAAAAAAAGAAAAAGGCTGAAAAAAAAGAAAAAAGCGTTTGTGCCGGAAGAAGCAGAGAGAAAGACCAAGTTGCTCCAAGCTGAAAAAAAAGCAAAAGATAAACAAATGCAACACGAATTTGAAAAAGCTAAACTGGCCTTTAAGCAAGAACTTGAACGGGCTAAGTATACTTCGCAACAACGTTAAGAGGAGGAACGCGAAAGACACAGAAGTGAATTGGAAAAGTTTGAGAAGCAAATGCGATCTTGTGAGAAGGGATATTGGATCCAACCACAACAAGTCCAATTTGGTGTGTTCCACCGATAGACTGGAGACGAAGCTGCTGACTTTATCCAGATGCAGGAGGAAGCCGAGCAGATTGTTGATGTTAGTCGAGTCTGTACAGATGACATTGGTCCACATTTACTAGGCAAAGACAGTGGTAAAGCTCCGAAGATGCCATACTTTAATGAAAAAAGGGACTTCATGGATAGTTACTTCGGGCGATTCGGGAGATTTGCTACATGCCAGCGGTGGAATCGAGTAGACTGGGCTTTGTATCTTTTGGCTCTACTTAAAGATTGTGTCCTAAATGTGTACTTCATGTTGCCTGCGGATGAAGTTAATAACTACGATTAGTTGAAGGCCGCTCTTCTTAAGCAAGACAAAATGTCAGCTGACGGATTCAAAAGACGTTTTCGTTCAGCCAAACCAGAACCCAGAGAAACTCCAACTCAGTTTCTAACTCGGATCGACAACTATCTCAAACGATCAATCGAGTTAGCAAAAACTGAAAAACCTTTAATGGGCTAAAGACACTAATAATTCAGGAGCAGTATTTTAGCATTTGTCCAAGGAAAATGGCCATGCACTTGAAGAAAGGAAAGCCAAAGTTAATTTAAAAACTCGGAAAGAAAGCTGAAAATTACATGGAAGCTCATGCCACTGAAGTTGTCTTTGGTATTGATCCGAAACCCTCCAATACTTGAAACTTAGAATCAGAAACGCGACAGTGTCACAATTATAAAGAGGTGGGACATATGCAGAGTCAGTGCTCTAAGCCACGTTCACTTCGAGAGCTCAAAAATAATCCGTGGGCTTTCTCTTCACAATACTTACCACACAGACAATATATACAAGTACCGTAACAGTCAAGGTCACTCAGACAAACACAACAACAATCATCACCATGAGAGTATGGCCAATCATCACAGCAATTAAGATCACAAAGACAAGTTCAACAACAACCGAGAGCAGAGCTAAAATGTTTCCTTTGTGACTGTCACAGCTCGACGGCTGGGACACGCGAGCTCGTTTTAATATAGCTCCTGCGTACTTACAAGGCCTAGTAATTCCTAGAGATTCCTAAAAAAGCTCAAACACGCACACAAGCCGTAAGAGTTCACGATTTTTTATAAGCATAAAAACAAAACGGACAGACACACATAAGACTATTATAACACGACAACGAAAAAAATTAATCAGATGCACATATATACAGGGGACGCCAAAAAAGAAATCTATCTACAAGCAATTTACTCGCGCACTCACGGACGCCTGTGTTAACAACAGAACAGACGATTTAATGCATTTAAACAGATCAGCAGGACGACAGCAGTCCGTGCGCTGACAGCAGTTGATAAATCGCAACAAATTAAATCAACAGGAGCGAGCAAAGCAAAGACTTTCAGAGTCTGATTGAATGCGCGATAAAAGACAAAAAAAGTCTGTACCAATGACAAATAACGTCACAGATACGCCGTAGTGTTTAACTCACGGCCAGATTAACTCGAGAAACTATGATAATGCACACTACAACGTGGGCAGAAAAATAACACAACTCACGGCACCGATCACCGTGCAGCAGTCGACGGCTCCCCGCGACGACGGCAGCAGCAAGGAAAGTTCACAGCGTCAACGACGTAGACTAGAACAACGGCGTCAGAACAGGTAGCGACGACGTTCAGCAGTCGGCGGTTCCTTCCGACGACAACATCAGCAAAGAAAGATCACAGCGACTTCAGCGTAGCTGGAACGACGGCGTCAGAACAGGTAGCGGCGGCGGGCAGGAAGCAGCTTTCCAACGCGGCTACAACTGAGTCACAACCAGATCAAGACGCGACCAAGTCTAGTTTCCGACTAAATCCCGACACGATCACGACTCGATTTGACTGTACTCCAACTGGATTGCCTAACAAACGAACGCATAGCAATGACTCATTCTGTCGCAAAACTGTATCTATCATACTAAATAAAGATGAGAAACTGCCCTAAAACAATATAAAATACTCCAAACAAACAAACCAGCAGTTAATCTATACTACTGTGTTATCAGACACAGATTGCACATAGCCTATGCAGTTTATAAACTTAACTCACATATAAACACGTTTGCAAATCGAACAGCTATGTAACCAGCGACAACAAATAAACGGATAGACGTAATCCGTTTACAACGTTCACAACGTACAAAATACTCAAAACCCAGCTTACCGCTAACAGCGGCCTTGCGGTCATAAAACGACTCCGACCAGAGCACGCAGCTTCCTGGTGGACGATGCTCGTCCCAGACTCGCTGGCGACGCAGCTATTACTCCAGCGCTGGATCGCACTCCACGGCACATTGGTACATCGACGCCAAACGCGTGGCTTTACGCAACTGAACACTACGTCGTGTTCTCTATTGTCCCAAGACAACAACTGACTACAAGGCAGCACGTTTCTGTCTTGTGGTTTATTTTCTATGGCGCGAAAACGACCGCGCGATCAACTACTGATTCGGGGCACACCTGAAGTCATATGAGCCGGACTTGGGTCACACGCCTATACGAAGGTACAGAAAAACGGCGTGTTAACACAAGCAACCACAGGAGAGCACAAAAAGTACCAAATAGCACACAAACGCACAAGATAAAAGCACCGCGTAGAGAAATCGACGGCAAACGCTTTACGCGTTAATACCAAAAAGCACAAAGCGACCATAGGTGGAATTCAACAGTCACACTGACCGAACTAAGCATTTAGCCAGAGACTGTTTGGTAAGGCCAAGACTTACCGTTATGTTCCGGGCCAACGATAACAAGCTGAAAGAAATGCAAACGCAGAATGATGAGCTGAAACAGACACTGGATTGTGCCGCTGAACAAGTGCACGCACTTCGAGTCCAAGGTGGCGAGTGTGACCGAAAGTCAGATGAGACCAATGTTAAAGCTGCAGCATGTTAGCCGATGACAAGTAAACCCACCGCTAAGCACAGAATGCCATCTGTGTCATGTCGACAACATGATAGGGTCGATTGCCGCAGTGCCTCAATATATCTGCGCAGGCACACCATTGTCAGGCTCTAATAGCCACTTGCCAGAAATGTGGTCAGCATCATCCAGTTATCGCTGATGCATGTCAGTCCCAAGATAAGTTGTGACAAATGCCAGTTACGGAGGGTACAATCAAACTTAAGATAGCGAGCGTACTTAGGGACAACGGCTGCTTTATTGTGATAGTTCGTCGCTCACTAGTTTCAGACGAAAAGTTAACCAACCAAGAGGAGGACTGTATCCTAATCGACGGAATAGTTTCGCTGTGTCCCAGTCGCAAGAATCGTTGTCAGAACCCGTTACTTTACGGGGATGGTAATGGCCGTCTGCATGGAAAACCCAATATGTGATTTAATCGTGAGAAATGTCAAAGTCGTTGTGAATCTGCAACCTAGTCAGCACATAATACCATCCATTCTAACACATAGTCAGGATTACTGTCAGGATACTTACGTCAGGTCAAGTGCCAAGGCATATGGTTTGTGTATTGGTCGTCACCCGGTGTCTGTTCGTTTGTATGGGGATAGCGCGTAATACGACATCATTTGTTGCTATTCGAGGCTGTGATAACGTCGCGGCGAATTGTCTCGGCCGCAACCCGTTAGATGAGCGACCTAATGGTCTTCCCAAACCGTGATTTAAACCAAAGACCTTGCTTTCACCTAGGAGAAAGCCATTGTCAAGGGAAGTTCGATTTTAAAATATGCTTTTTACTGTATTATTAGTTAAGCGAGGTGCTTTGAGAATTCTGAGTTTTTTTTCGCTACGCGGTAGGCTTATTTTTGTGTTTTGTATATTTGCGTATCTGTTTTTTTTCGCTGCACCCATGTAGTTGCTTGTTTCTAGGTTTGTTTCTGTACATTCTGTATAGGCGCGTATTGCACCTGGTATATGTCGTTCGATTCGCTGTGGCCAATAGTTATTGAGTTTTCGGTAAGCGCGGCAAACTTGATCGCTGCACAATAGCTGACCTGGACGTGACTGTCAGATGACGAGTTGTGTTTGTTGGAAATAGACCTCCAATGTTTAGTCGCAGTTAACACGATACAGCCAGCTTTGGTCTGTGTGTGTGAATCCAACTGCGCTGTTCAATCGTTGGTCGTCGGACAACGAGTCGCTGTCGATAGCAAGACGTCTGTTCTGTTAACGTAGCCGCCGGAAAGCGGTATGTTTGGTGTATTGATTTATTTTGTGATAGGTATTATTTCTGTTGTGTTGCATGTGCGAGTTATACATTATAAATCACGTGTAGTCTGTATATTGGTATATTGGCTTATCTGCTTGTATGTCAGTTTTGCTATATTTTCTGGCTGAAGTCTCTGGCGTCTGTAACAGTATTTTTGTGTATATTTATGTCGACGGAATAAGTTATTGTCGTGCTCTTATTTGTTCAAGCGCTAAAGTTGGGAGTACAACGTCGTCAGTCAAGTGGGGAGTATAACGTCGCCAATGAAGCTGGGACATCAGAGGAGTTCGTCTTCTGTGACTCTGGGATTGAAGAGTTTTTTTTCCGTCTTGCCGCCAGGAAGCTCGTGGTTTGCGCTGCCGCTAGTGGATCCGTTTTTCGTGCTGTCATCGGTGAGCTCGACTTCCGTGGGTCTGCTGCCCGTTTTGTCGATCGCTGGATCCGACTCGCACTGTCGTCGCGAGATCTAAACTGTTTTCCGTATCGTGAGTTGTTTTTTGTCAATTGTGAGTCCTATATTGCTGCGTATTTTTAGTGCTGCAAAATTCGTCCGTTGCCTGATTATAAGGGCATATCTGTATTTAGTTGGTCGTTCGTTTAAATGTTACACTTTGGTTAGACGTTTAATTCTTTTGGACTGTTAAAAGCCGCTGTTTTTGCTTAAAATTTGCTGTTGCGTTTGAACTGTAATAATATGAACTTTATGGCTGCGCATAAATTTTGTTGTTTTGCTGATTGGAGTTAACCGTATTGAAATCTCGTTCTGTTGCTGATACAGGCTTGTTGCATGTGAACCTGTATATTGACATTTTGTGATTTTTGTGTTAAATAAGTAAATTGACATGGAAAATAATTGAACATTTATCAACTACAAAAAATTTGTAGACAGGCAGGCTGACAGACAAACAGACGCATACAACCTAACAAAATAAAATAATAGTGTCATTGGTTAAAAAAGTAAGTATGTAAGTAAGTGAAAAAGTAGGTAATAAGTAAAGTGAAAACATTTGTGTTGACATTAGAACACAAAATGCCATTTGCTTACTTCAACCGAACAACATACATTACTGAAAGTAGGTAAGTACGCCTATTTATGCGACTAACACACGAATAGGCACAATAGATGCAACGGTGTGGTATAAGCGCAAGTACTGTTGATGTAAGCGATTAAAAAGTATATAAGAAGCCTGAAAAGTGAAATATTTAATGTACAAAAGTGTCAGTGAAGACTACCGACAACAGGTAAGTAAGCAATAGACAAACAGATTGATGAAGCCTTAGTGCGAAGGGTTGAAAAGTAAGAATGTTTAGTTTGGTATGAAGGCGTAAAGTGATAACGGAATTAAGTACAATAGTAAGAGGTTGAAACGGACTCTAACCGAACTACATGCACTACAGGTATTGTAAGTAAATGGATGAATACAACAACAAACTATAAATGTTATCGCTAGTGCGAACGACTAGAATAGGTAAATACGTAAAAAAAGTGTGCAAAGTGGACTAAAATTTTAGTCTGACATAGTAATAAAAATGTGACAGTAAGGTTAAATAGTATGGAAGGAATACCAACAAAACATGTGTAACAGTGTGAGGAATGGGGTATGTGCAAACTGTGGCTAAAATACATAGACTGTAGACAAAGTTGCGGACCTAGAATAGACACACAACTAGACAGTTGGACAGACAATGACTGAAAGTAAGTACGTAAACGTAAAAATTAAGAATATTTTGTATAACATAAAAATGCGAAGTGTTGGTTGTATAATACTAAAATGGAGGAAAAGACGGTTATGAAATGGAAATAAACGCACATAAATAGTTTATTCATAAATAAATACAAACAAAAATGCTTTAAATGTCAAAAAGGGCTATCTTAAGGTGCGTTACAGAGAGCGAACAGATAAACTGACAAGCACACCGTACGAAGGGTGCAGTGCACTACAGCATGATTGTAACGCGCCAGAAAATGAAATAATGTAATAATAAATAACTAAACTAAAAACAATTTAAAATAAAATAAAATTTATAAAAAACAGGTGCTTGTACAGATAGTTTTTGGTAAAACGTACTGTTTATAAAAAATGCATATGCTACATACAGGTGACAACTGACGACTAGCGTCAGTTTTTCCCTAATACGTGCTGTTTAGTCACAACACATCAAGACCGTAGCCAGACAAGGTTTAGGGGGTGCTCAGCACCCCTACTCACATTTTTGCAGCACCGGCACTAAGAGAAGTTCTTAGCACCCCCATACAGCCCCCACTCAGCATCCCTCGTGAGCGCGTAATTACAAAAAAGTAGCAGTTTCAACCAAAGCAGAGAGGTCGTTCTCAACCGTGAAACAGCTGCTAACAGATCATAGGCGGTCGATGACACACAAACGTTTAAGAAACATAGTCGTTCTCACACATGAGAAACAGCTGTTACGTGCTATTTCTATTGACAAGTTTTTTGGCGCACTTTAAAAAGAGCACACGGCTGCTGATCATCGTGTGTAGGACGGTAAGACTGTGGATCACAGACCTGTGTTGCCGTTTGACAGACAAATTGTTTGAATGCTTGCCAATGCTTGCATGCCCATTTCGTTAATGTAGGCTAATATAGATCGTACTCGTACTGTCGTTATCGAACAGCATGATTTGCGACTTGTCATAATTTCATGTAATAATTATCCAATCAAACGATCAGTGAAAATTTTAAAAAAATCCAGTTAAATTTAACAGTTTGCAACGACATGAAATACACTGTAGACCACAAAAACTGTCACGGTTGGTTTTCAGCTTAAGCTACGTTGTATTGTATATTCGGTAGGCGCGTGTTGTGCGCGTCGATTTTCGCTACGCGCTTTGACTATTTGTGTGTTTTTGGTAATTTTGTATTTTCTGTGCACTCATGTGGATGCTTGTTTAACCACGCGTCTTTTCTGTGTACTCTTGTTTGCGTGTGATCGTTGTCTTGTGACTTGACACGCGACAGACATTGTGTTTATCTCAGTCGTGTTTTTGCGCGAAAATAAGGAGACCAAGTGACAAAGACTGGACTGCTTGTCAGTCAGTTGTTAGTTTGATGCGATCGAGAACGCATCTGCTGTGTGATACAGCCATTGTTAAGCCACGAGTCTGGCTTCATATCCAGTTGGCCGTGGATCGGTGTCCGGCACTGGAATAGACGCTGCGTTGCCAGTGAATCTGGAACGAGCGATAATCCGCCAGGAAGCTGTGTGCTCTGGCCGGGATCGATTTGAAACTGCGTGACCGCTGCTAACGTGCTGCTTCGTGCGGCAGTCCGACGGCGAGTGAGAGACCCACACAGTCGCACAGGCTCTACTGATAGCGGTAAGTTGAGTTTTGTGTATTTTGCTACGTTAATGTCACGGTCGGGTGAACTGCATCCGCTGACCGTGACGGTCAGGTGAGAGACCAGCTAGGCCGCGAGCCTGTGCGACGGTGTAGGTCTCTCACTCGCCGTCGGACTGCCGCACGAAGCAGCACGTTAGCACGTGGCTGGAGTAGTTTTTGTTTGTTTTTTGAGTTTAGGCAGCTGCGGGGCTTAAGACCTAATGTTTAGAAGGCAAAGTTAAGCCTCGTTGTGTTGAGTTGAGCAGAATAGAAGTAGTGTTAGATTAGAGGGGATGTTTGATACGAGACGGCGAGTCGAGTGTTTCGTGCTGGCAGCATACTTGACCCTGTTGGGCGGACATTAGTTGTTTAAGCGCGTATTGTTGTTTTTTCTGTCTGTCCGTCTGTCCATCTGTCCGTCTGTTTATCTGTCTATCCTGTCGCGAAACAGTACTGGTAACTGATTAGCTTTACTCAGTTTTGTTTGTTGCTGTTAATAAAAGTGCTTTTGTCTTCTAAAACTCTGCATTGCGTTTTGAGAGTTTTTTCCACGCCCAGGCCACTAGACATTTTGGTGTCAGAAGATAAAGGCACCATTTACAACGTATCAAAAACTTTTTGTGTTATAAAAGTAGATTTTTGTATACTGTTGTTTGGTAGTTGTTTGTCCAGCTTCGACAATGGACATACCTGCTGGCTGAGCTTGGACAGGTGCGCACGCTTCAGCCAGTATAATTTAAGTTTTTACTCCATTAATTATTACTATGTGGGAGAGACATCCCATGTTATAATAATTTTGACATTAATTCCCCTAGTACATAAGTTATTATATACTTCATTCGGTCATCTTAATTGGTTTTTGCAATGTATACTTTATTAGATCAACAGCGAAAACTTATTAAGAAAATAAGTAATGACCGCTTAAAAGAAAAATTTAGTGCAGCGGGTATTTTTGCAAGTGTGATAGATACTTTGGCTAGACCCGCATTGTTGGACCTATATAGCCAGTTGGCAGCTACGGGGCGCGATAAACTACCGTCTTCTACAACTGAGAGCTTGCCCGACATTGAGCTAGAAAAAAGGCGCTTAGATCTAGAAGAACGTAAACTTGCAAAACAAGCAGAGCAAAGAGAATTAGAAAAGCTACGACTTATTGAACAAGCTGAACAAAGAAAAGCAGAGCAAGCACAAGCACAAGCTCAAGTACAAGCACAACTCAAAAGTAAAAGATTAGATCTAAAAATCGAGCGCGTGCGTCAACAAACTGCTAGTGCAGAAAGTATAGCAGCCTTACTAAAACGCTATGGCGATGCCTTACGCGGTGTCTTAAGTTGTATGCCCAACGATACTGCTGATATTCCAGCATTTTTCGATAATGCCAAACGTGTCTTTAAGGACACGGATATACCTGCCAATTACCAAGCGCAGTTATTAACGCCTTATTTGACAGATAAAGCCCGTGCTGTGGTAAAGCGAATGGATCAGAAAAAAACATTGTGCTACGCAGAAGTAAAAGCGTTGCTTTTGCGTGAGTATAAACTAACTTTTTGGGCATATCGTAAACGTTATCAGACAGCCACAAAACAGTCCGGCGAAACATACGTCATGTTCGCAAGTAGGTTATCTACTATGCTCAGTTATTACATTGCCAGCAGAAATGTAAAAACATTTGACGATCTGAAATCTTTATTAGTCGCCGACCACGTTAAAGGTATGCTATTAATGGACTGCTTTCAGCAAATCCTGGCAGTTGAAAATACAGAGAAGGAAGGGTGGCTAGCACATAATAAGTTAGCTGAGGTTATAGACAGGTATCTCGCTAGTCATGGTTTTGAGGACAAACCACAGACAAGTGTAAACCCAGCTTATGTCTACACTCCACAACCTAAACCTGTGTACAACCAGAAAGCAAGTTTCAACAAAACACAGGAGCAGAATAAACCAGAACGCAGATGCTTTCGCTGCGACAGCAAACTACATATCATTAAGGACTGTCCACGTTATGATAACAAGAGAAAAAATGATGGACATGTCAAAACGAAACAATTCACAAATAGCTCACAGAAAAAGTCAGCTCGAGTACATACAGCAGTAACAGTAACTCCTGAAACTCCAGAGTCTGAGCATAAACAACACACAAAACCAACTCAAAATGCTACAGTAATGCACATAAATATTGCACCTATGCGTAGCAGTGAGGAGAAAGTACAATAGAACAATACAAAGACGCGTGGCGCAAATGTCCAAGCAGAAGCGCAGACATTTCGAGGGACTACGGACAGCATTGCCACACATAAGGGTAAATACAACATCACAGATTTGACATACATCGACGTAGACATTGATAGACTGTCTAGACCTGTCAAAGCCTTACATGACTCAGAAGCAATGATTTCAGTAATCCATCCCAGAGTAATAGAAGAGATCAGTCCGAACATATCATGTGATGGTAAAATCAATTCGCGAGGTCTCTTCGGGGAACCGGTAAATGCAGACTTAGTAACAGTTTTTGTGAAATCATCTAACTGTTCTACAGAGTTTATTCTAGTTGTAATGGCAACGACTTTATTTGCGAACACAGATCTTATTCTCACAAACCAAGTCGCGCAAGCACTATTGTCTAGTAGAGACAATGAATGCAACTTTTCTATTGCAACAGATCTTCGTGTACACAATGACGTAATCACAAACACATTATATGATACAGATACAACCGAGTCAGGGGATAATTCTAGTATAGAGCAATCACCATTCCAACGTGAAGAAAGCACACCATAAAAAGCAGTAACAAAGGAACAACTGCTTCAAAAACAAAAACAAGATGCAACATTATCTGGCAGTTGGGGACTGGCAGAAAAAGGCAAAGGTGGTTATTATATCTAAGGTGGCTTGTTGTATCATAAAGCTACTGTTGCCGGCCAGTTGTGTGAACAACTGCGTGTTCCTCTCAGTCGTCGATTTCAAGTCTTGACACTTGCTCATACGTTGATGGTGCTTATTTAGGTCCAAGAAAAACGAGGGATCGAATCCGTCTATCGTTTTATTGGCCAACTCTCACTTCAGATTGCAAACAACATTGCAGAACAAGTGAACAGTGCCAGAAACGAGCAAGGACCACTGTACGTGATTGTGTTCCAATTTCACCCATTCCGAGAGCTGATAAGGTTTTCAGTCATTGCTTTATGAATTGTTTGGGACCACTTTTTTAAACCAAAATGTACGTTACAATTATTGTTTCATACTTTGTGACAGCACTAGTCGCCCACCACATTCACTATCTGTCAAATTCGTTTGTGATGCTAATTTGACCCAGTTTTCGTTAACAAAAATGCCAGATGTGATCTCGTCGGACAACGCGACAAATTTCAAAGGCAATCTAATCACAGAATTTTTAAAACTGCTTGGATTTTGTCCCAGATTTTCGACTCCAGCTCATCCACAAACTTGCGGTTTGGTGGAACGTCTGGTAGGTTCGATCAAATCAGCCATATCCAACGTTGCTATTGACCATCAAAAGCAATGGTATATTTACTTGCCTTGCATTTTGTGGGCCTTGAAAAAATCAGTAAACGAGACAACTGATGTTCCTCCATGGTTGTTAGCTTTTTAGTCGTCTACCCAGAGGGCCATTGGCAGTCTTAAAAAAACACCTAGACGGGGGAAGAAGATGTACCATTGAGTCTAGGAAAGGGAGTCGTAGAGTATCTCCGAGAGCTCCGTGAACGTCTTGGTGACGCAGAACGGTACGCTTCCGAACATGCTGATAAAAGACAGGCTTAATACACCACACGTTACAATCTTCGCAGTCAAGATAAAACTTTTAATGTTGGTGAACAAGTTCTAATTTTAGTTTCAGACAATACATCAAGCAAAACTTTCAAGCGTTGGCAGGGACCAACCACAATAACTATAATGAAATCACCACACAGTTATATCGTGAAATTGAATGGTTTAAAACACAAAATACACGCAAACCAATTACGTAAATTTTATTGTCAAGCCTATAAAGTATCGTGTAATGTTACTTCGAGCATAACAGCAAGTTGTAACAGCGCTATAATATATGAGAAAGACTCAGATGAACTTCTAAGTAAACGCATCTAGGAATGCAAACTAGCTCACCTAGAACCACAACTAACGGCAGAATTACTTTCACTGTTGGACAAGTATGCAAACTGTTTTTCGGACGTCCCAGGGTTCTGTCGGTTATCTGAACACGCGATTCCTTTATTAGACATTTTCGTGCCGAAGCGGTTACCGCCCTACAAGATACCTGTCAAACTCAGAGATGAAGTTTAAAAACAACTCAATGATTTGGAAAACCAAGGTTTAATTCGTAAGTCCAACAGCCCAATGGCAAGCCAAATGGTCTGTGTCCTAAAGAGAAAGAATGGGAAGGAAGGAGTACGTTTAGCAGTTGATTACCGTTATGTCAATCGACACATTATAGCCGATGCCTACCCACACCCCGATGTTGCAGACATTGTGCAAGAGGTCGGTAAGGCCCGTTTCATAAGTACCTTTGATGCCACAAAGGGGTACTTTCAAACAGCGGTCCGTGAAAAAGATCGTTGGCTCACCGCATTCACTTGTCAGTTCGGACTATTCGAATTTACGCGTACACCATTTGAAATGTGGTCTAGTGGTAGTACATTCGTGCGGGCGATGCAACAGGTTCTGCAGCCCATCCGTAAATTTACTGCATCATTTGTTGATGACGTGTCAGTTTTTTCTGAAAACTGCCGGCATCACCTGAAACATACAGAACAATTCGTACAAAAGATACGTCAGTCGAGATTCACTTTGAACCTCCGAAAGTGTAACTTTGCGTTGAGCGAGGTACTTTTCGTGAAACAGATTATTGGATCCGGTTCTTGAAGGGCCGATCCAGACAAGACAGCTGCAGTAGAAAATATGTCAATATCCGTTAACAAGAAACATGTTAGGCAAATACTAGGTTTCTTCTCCTATTTTAGGGAATTTTTTCCAGACTTTGCGCAACAGGCTTATCATTTGTCAGAACTTACTAAGAAGGGACGACCCGATAAGGTAATTTGGGGAGCTAAAAAACAACAGGCCTTTGATCGTTTGAAGACTTTGTTGATCAAAGCAGCTTTCGCTCCTCTGGCAATTATGGACTGTAACAAGTCATTTACGATTTGCGTCGATGCAAACGACTATGCAGTCGCCGCAGCGGTAACTCAACCAGATGAAAATAATCAACCAACGCCGGTGGCGTTTGCAAATGTTAAACTTAGCCCCAACCAAAGCAAATGGTCTACAGTGGAAAAAAACGTATGCAGCAATTTAGGCCCTTCAAAAGTTCCAGCGTTTTGATTTTGGCTGCCCGGTCACGATGTTGTCAGATCATAACCTGCTGACCTTCTTAACACAACCTTTTTCACGTAGTGCCAAGCTAATAAAGTAGACCATGGCTTTATGAGAGTTCGACGTCACCTTTAACTCTCCTACTACCGCACATTTTTACACCCATCCGATACCACTGGGGTCAACGTTGACCCCAGACTGTTTTCTAAATATATTAACTCCATTTTGCACAAACGTTATTACTGTACGTGCAACAGCTGTTGTAACAGTTGCAGCAACTTTTGCAGCAACTGCTGCAGCAACTGTTGCTGCAACTGTGGCGGAACTTTTACAGCAATTTGTTGTTGATGCAATCATAATTGTTACTACCAGCTGTTTGTTATTGAACCTATGTTTTAAGTTACAGCATCTGTTTCAGCAACTTTTGCAGCAGTTTTGTGTTGCACTTGTGGGAAGTAGGCCGAATAAAATATTATGCACACTGTCAGACTCCATGCGACATTGAGTATTGTTCTACGACTAAATGTTGTGCATAAGTAAACCTATAATCAACTAAACGACATTATAGAGCTTCTCGCTACAGCATCAAATTATCAATTGTTATTCATCTGTTATTCAAGTAATATTCAAAATATCAGTCACTGAACAACATGATAACGTTGCTTTTCTGTTATTATTTTGGCAAAGCTGTCAAGCATGATGACGAACAAAAATGTCAGTCAAGTAAACGTCACGATAAAAGTTCTTTGCTAGCTTCATTTATGCTCATTATTGATATCCGAGTAAGCCCCAACAATACCAGTTATTAGATGACACGACATAGTTTTTTTAGTTTCAATTGTTTTGACAATTGTAGCAAGCCAAGTGATTTTTGTACATAAATGCGTGGCACTTTGAACGCGTGATATTGTGCTTTACATCCTCTGAACGTGGACACAGCACAAAACGACCACGTTTCTTCCCAGCAATTGAGCTTGTGTTTGTCCCTGCAGAAGAAAGGCTAAAAGAAATGGGACTCTTGACTGCACGCTTTGCAGCGTTGTCTCTGACTAGCTGTTTCCCTAGTTCTGTGAAGAAGATCTTGCGTTTGTACAAAATGCTGTTCATCCAGTTTGGATTAAAGTGAATCCACATAATAAATGCGTCCAACTCACTCACATTCTCTTGCTTGTGTACGTTCTGACCATCTGGTCCATTTTTTCCACTGCGGCTTTCGACACATTATAATCAAGAACCATTTTGGGCTGGCTTTTTCTGAGTTGTCAACTTCTGCAGTGTCATGCTCAGTACTGAGCAGGACGACAATTCGACCCTTCTTAGGGCAATAGGAAACACCTGTGGCACTATCTTGAAATGCGAA
>Ga0209367_1003576_pt1 | contig 21180 bp, 9 predicted proteins | sample WorMetLIZISLAND2_FD_187412 | JGI IMG/M metagenome (GOLD analysis project Ga0209367, IMG submission 187412) | Marine gutless worms symbiont microbial communities from Max Planck institute for Marine Microbiology, Germany - Olavius geniculatus... ...
CCCCTAATTCCCCCCCAATCGGACTTAGGGCACCGGGCAAACTCACGTTGGGCAGGACAATGCAGAACACTTTGAATAACCACCAGAAGTACTGAAAACAGTAAAACTATAGGTTTTCTTTAATTTTAGAGCATTATATAGCCATGTTATAGCGGTTATGTGGCGATACTTATATTTCAGGATGTGCAAGAAAACGGCAGGACACCGCAGGACACATACCGGTAAATGTATTGACTGTAAGCTTAGCCAGTACAGAATTTGAGAACGGGAGTAGTGTGAATGAATGTGCAAACACTGACAACATGAGCGATGTACATTGTAAATTTTTCAAGCGTCCTTGCGCAAGTCTGACGTACAGCGTATGCACACTTAGTGTCCAGCTATGTGGCCTGCATCTCAGGGTCAGCATGTGGCATTTTGTCTCTGCTTCCAAGCATCTGGTGTCGTGCTGATTTTGTCATTTTTGCATTGTCTAGCGGCGTTTATTTGAATTTACTGAACTACTGAAAAGTTAAGTCTTGTTTTCACATCTGAAAAATTGTTATGCAGTTATCATGGTTCCTACTACTCTGCAGAATTCATTTTCCCTGACTTTTCCCTGGCTTTCCAGGACAAAATGAATCATTTTGCCTGACTAATTTGTTTACGAGAAATACCAATGTTGGCTTTCAATCGCTTGCAACTGCACTAGAAACAAAGGCAGTGGAACAAATTTAAAAGTGTAGATATAAATAATCAGGTTTACGCAGTCTGCGTAAAACAGTTCAAGATTTTCTCTGCATCTTTGTTAACTTTTGCACCCTGGTACTATGATTTTCCCTGACTTTCTCTGGTCATGTTATTTTTCCCTGACTTTGAAATGTAAAATTCCCTAACTTTTTTCTGATTTTTCCCTGACTTTCCCTGACTTCCCCTGACCGCAGAAACCATGGGTTATCATTTATGTGTCCTGCGGTCTTTCTATGGAGTCCTGTGGTGTTCTGCGGTTTTCAGGCATACCACTTAATGTAATACTTCACCTTAGCCAAAAATTTAGTCAAAGCCTGGCGCACAGCTTCGATGTGTTTTGCTGAATAAACATGTTTCTTTCCTTTTTGGTAACTGCGTCGACATAACTGACATCGATCGTAGTCGACATTGCCACGAGCTGCCATAACCTGCAGTCGGTGTTATATGTACAAGTATACAATTTAAGTTTCTGTGCAGCTTTCCCGTTAATCTAACGACAGTGACAGTTCAATTCAATAAATCAAACTATAATTATTAAATAAAACCAAAAAATCAAAACAAACAAGCATAAAATATTTAAGAACTGTAAAAAATAAGCAAGCTGCGTTTTTGATCCGTAACACGTTAGTGTTAGTTCATAGATAAGTATATTACAAATACGCTAATTTATGCATGTCGACCCACTCAATACTTTAAATAATTGTAATTGTTATAGTTAATTGTTTTAATTTTTGCTTACGGCACGGCAAAAAAAATTTTAAAGCAGCAAAAAATTAAAACTATTAGTTAAAACTATTAAAACTAATATAAGTCTGGGTCGACATGCATAAATTAACGTATTTATAATACACTTATCTATTGACTAACACTAACGCGTTGGGCATCAAAAACGCAGCTTGGCACATTATTTTTTGGTTAATAGATATTCTATGTTGTTTACTTTAGAGATGGAGATGTTAAGGGCGGGTGATTGTCCAAGAAAATTGATAGGAGCTGTTGACCAGGGGACAAGTAGTTCTCGATTTTTGGTATATTGCTGACCGCTGTTTCTTGTCGTTTTTCCATTATTTCAAAACATTTTCATGAACACATTATTGGTCGGTTTGATCCCCTCACAAGTACTCACCCTTTTCCGGGGCGCCTGGAACCAACCTTCCCTAAGTTGCACCAACTCCACTAATCTAGGCTGTGGAGTTTAACTGTTCGGGGGTAGAGTGGAGTTTACTGGGCGCCACAGGAATACATTGCACCTATTATTTCACATATATACTGTGTAACTACTGGGACGAGTGAAGATCACGGGACCTATTCATTGCTGTGGGTGGTTTGCGATCGAGTTTTGCAGTGACTGCAAACGCTAAAAAACTGACAGAATACGGCATTGTGATGAACAAACCTGAAAGAAATATACGCCGCTTGGTTTTTAATCGAATTTGTCACACAATGAGTGAAATTTTAGATTGAAAGTTGTTAAAATCCGCCATGATTCACTGTAGCGAAGCGCAATGATATCTCGTGTGCACTAAAGTAGTTCGCCGCATTAGTGCTGTACAGTTTTGAATAATTTATTACTGAAGTGCACTTTTTGAACCAAGTTATTATGTACTAGTGAAACAATTCATCACATTTTTTTTGTGGTAAAGGTAGTAATTTTTACGTGCAAAAGCAGCTACTGCTTTCAGCATGTCTTAGCCATCGCAATTCTGTCCGACAGTCTGTCCGTCTGTCTGTCCGTTCGTCTGTCACATGGGTGAATCAGTCAAAAACGGTGCAAGATAGAATTACCAAATTTTCGCCGTTGGCTGCCCTGAAGACTCTAGTTTCAGGAATCATAAAGCTTTTCCATAAATTCGAACAGTGTCACCCTGAACAAAAGCACTAAATGAGAGGGGGGTGGGAAAATTTTGCGACTTTTAGTGATTAAGTCGCTGTATCTCAATAACGGTGTGAGATAGGGCCTAGGTTACTATTAATCACTAATAGGAAATCGTACACTGGCTTTCGATTGGTGTCGAATTCAATGACCTTGAATGACCTTGAACACCAAAATAGGGGGTTTTATGAATTTTGTGCTGCGAGAAAGTCCATATCATTCACGAGGTGGTGCACGTCACACGTTACGCTATGGCTGATGTATATATATAAATGGCAGTAAATAAAATGTTGAACTTGATCGATTTCAATCATTTGCAAACCGTTTTATTATCTGTAGCCTACGCTAGAATTAAGACTTTCTGCTCAATCGACGGTGTATATTACGACGACAAAATTATAAATGTTAAGACACCCGAATTTTGGCTGTAGGTGAATGGCGGGTGGCACACAAGTCTATATCATTCACGAGGTGGCGCACGCCACATGTTACGCTATGGCAGTAAATAAAATGTGAACTTGATCGATTTCAATCATCTGCAAACCGTTTTATATTATCTGTAGCCTACTCTAGAATTAGCACTTTCTCCTCAATCGACGGTATTACGACGGCAAAATTATAAATGTTAAGACACCCAAATTTTGGCCATAAGTGAAACTAGTAACTGGGTGTAAAAATGCTTTCATGGTAGAGACATACTGTTTATCATACAGGTTTTAGTGAATTTTTTGCACAATTTTGCGTTGCAACATGCATTTCAAGAGTGAATTGCGCCGAAATGGCTGGAGATAGACCAAGACAACCTGCGTATGAAATTTTCAGCACAGAATGTAGATTTTAGCAGTCCAGGTCCAGACCCTCTCGATTCAAGCAGGCCTGCACACGTGGGTGTCAACGAGAGGTACCCCTGTAAAAAGTGGTTGTTTATCCTCTGTTGGCTTGTCTAGCGTGTAAGTGGTTGCAGATAGGCACGGCCATGCTGCGTATCATAACAAGCACTGATGAGGAGCTTCTTACGAATGTCAACATCGATAGCCTTGAATGACCTTGAACCCTAAAAATATTGATTTTAAGTGATTTTTTTGGCGATTTTTGGCTGCAAAAGAGTGAATTACGACGAAATGGATGGAGATAGACTAAGATTACCTGCGAACCGGTACTGCTATAGGCTTTCGCGCGTCTTGTGAGCTTTGCTCATATTTCTTGTTATAGCAGTTGTGCATGACTGTGCAATGTGCATAGGTCACTTATCCCGTAAAGTGCTTTGAGCCATAGGCAAATGGTCGCGATGAGTGAAGTTTGCAGAAACATGCATTAAATATACACTAAATACTATATTGATAGTTAAACTAACAGCGAAATATAATGACAAAGTGAACTGTGTTAACAGTACATAAAAATGTGCACTGAATGGCATGCAAACGTGCAAGTTAAGTGAAACTATTTTTTTCACGCGACTACTCAACGGTGGATCAGTTTGTTTGTTCCCACGTTCTTCACTCTAGCCAACTGTTCGTACACCAGGCAAATGAAAACTTCATGCAAATAATGTATAGGTCAAGGGCTACCAAGTTATCAAACCCCTTTCTTTCCCTTTCTTTTCTTCCCCATCTCCTCCCTTTTTATGCCTCCGTCAACGTACTGGCTGGAAGCATTATGTTTCCAGAGTGTTCGTGCATCTCTGCGTGCATCCTGAACAAACATTGTTAGACGATATCTTTGGTATTTTGTTGACTGAATTTGACAAATTTTGCACCACTAACGGGCTTTGGGGCAAAGATGAATGCATTAAATTTTGGAATCAAATTGTTTAAGGTCAAGGTCACAGTGGGGTCAAATATGCCGCAAAATGAACTTTTTGGCCTTGTTAACACAATGTCTTGGGTATTTGTTGATGAATTTGACAAAACTTTTACCACCGACTTTGGAGCAAGGATGAACATGTCAAATTTTGGGGTCAAAAGGTCAAGGATAAAGTCATGGTGGGGTCAAATATGCCATAAAATGCCTTTTTTGCCTTGTAGTTGTGAGCTCCCCCAGGGGGTTTGGGATGGAGCCTCAACCAAAATGATATTTTTGGTACATTTTAGTCTTAAAATATGATATGTAAGGCCTGCAGTTTTCCACGCAAAATTTGGCCAAATTCTGCGAGACAGTTCGCAAAATTCCGCGGCTCACCTTGGCCCTAGGTTTGTGAGTATACTGAGCTGTATTTTGTTAATAAACTTAAGTTAATTAAGGCTAACTTTTGTGTTTAGTTATGCTACCAACATACAAAGAAAATTATCAATTTGTTATTTTTCTTTATATAAGTGGATTCGGTTAAGTCACATTATGTTTATTTACAATTGTGCCGTATCATGATGGCTATTAGTATGGCCCATAGTTTTTGGCATTTCAGTTTGTTTTTTTTCTGTAATATAGTTAGACTATTTAATTACATCATTTAGCCAACAATGAGTACTAATCAATTTCTCAAATTCTGCAAAATTCCGCAAAATTCCATGGAAATATCAAAATTTCCCAGAGAAGGGCTAATTCTGTGGCTTGGCTCGAAATTGCGTGGCCCACGGAAAATTGTGGGCCTTAATGATATGCGGTGGCAACAATTTTGATTATTCTTCTTGAAAATCAACTGACCACATTTAATGTGCACAGCTTAAACAATAAAGTAAAACTAAGACTAAGGTTGAACAAAAGTGGGAGCCACTCATTGTCAGCAGGTGATAAAGACAATAATTGACTTTGCGTCGGTGACAAGGTTAAATCGCGGGTGTCACCCGTTCGATGTGGATGCCTTTGCAGGCCTCTAGGTCATTCTCAACTTATTTGATTTGGTCAGTAAATCGACTATTCACATGAAATGGTTTACTTTATCGATCTCAGTGAACAGGGCAACAAACTGTGTTGTGGAGAACTTTTGCATCAGCATCTTGAATTTTACTTAATCGGACTGTATTACTTGTTCATTTTGTATTGCAGATCTTTGATGCGAACACTTCGGAATTAATCACATATCATCAAGTAGAAATTACTCAACATCTACCCAAAGAGGGGTATTACGTCTTGTTACATTTGCTGCACTTGTTCTATACTGGTTATGAAAATGGCTTAGTTTTGTGTTTGGTTTGTATATTTGCGTGTCTCTTGACTCTTTTCATAACTAGCAGTTGATGATGTTACTAACAAGTCGTCTGAATGCCGTTACACAGCACTGCGGAAATATAATTGGAGTAAAGAGTTAAACATTCATGACTTACACTGAATCTGTTTGTAACAAGTATTTGAAAGGTATGCAATGAGCAGTCCCCAGTGATTCAGATGAAGAGTTTGAGACTTTTTTTTTATTTTTCAGGGTGAAAGCAAGTGTTACTACTTGGTGATGGTTTGAAACTGACTAAAGTTGCGTATGTGTTTGTGGTGATTTCTTTCCACAGGATTCAACATTTGACATTTTACGTTGTTTGTTTGCATGTTGTTAGATGGGTCGAGGAAGATCCTGTGGAGATTCTGCAGTCTGTAAAGACTTGCATAGAGAAAGCTGTTGAAAATCTCAAGACTTTAAACATTGATCCAACGTGCATAAAAGGTATCTCTTATATGCCAATTGATTTTCTGCATTAATTTAATTTGCCTTTGATATAAATGTTAAAAATTACATATGATGTGCTGCTTACAGTTTTTTTCATATTTCAGTTTTTTTCATATTTCAGTTTTTGGCACTGGTTGTTGTGTGTCTGTTCATCTGTGGGTTATGGATGTATTGTGGTTAAATGGTACCGGATAGGGATTAGGCTGCTATTGCCTTTCAATGACATGAGAATTATTGACCTTGGATGATCTTGAAGGTCAGTACTACAACATTAGCACGTTTTCCCTAACAACTTCTGGGTTTTTTGTTTAGTTTGTTACCATTACTTTTCAGCCGACCATACTTTAGTAACGGTCGAGCTGTTGTCATGGTTTTTGTTCGTCTGTCGTTCGTCACAGATGTATTGTGGCTAAACGGTGCAAGATAGGGCCTAAGTTGCTATTGATCACTAATAGGAAGTCACATATTGGCTTTCAAATGAAATGAAAATCATCAACCTTGGATGACCTTGAAGGTCACTGACAATCAGTACAGTCGGCTATCCTAGTGACAGCTGAGCTTATTGTTTTAGTTTTTCTGATCTCAGGCTTTTAGCTTTTGTATAACCATTTGTTACCAGATTTTTATTACATAACCAGTACTTCCATTTCACTTTTTCTCGTTCCATTTAAAACATTTTTAGTTTGTTTTACTTTTAGTGCTAGACTAAACTAGCAGTTTGCCTTTCAGTTTTTTAGTGCAAATTGTCTATCATGTTGTATCGTATTGACTTGTGATTAGCTTTTAATATTATTGTCACAGAATTACTTACTTTTTTGACTAATTACCTCCACCAAGGAGGTTATGTTTTTGCCGGTTTTTGTTTGTCTGTTTGTTTGTCTGTTTGTGTGTCAGCAAGATAACTCAAAAAGTTATTTACAGATCTTTCTGAAATTTTGAGGGTATGTCGGGCATGGCATAAACTACCAGTGATTCAATTTTGGGGGTGATCCAGCAGGAATCCTAGATTCTGGATCACTTTGAAATTTTCATTACCATTGCGTTAAAGGGGGCATAAGCGAACCACTGCAAAACCGAAGACGGTGACCCCACCTGGCGAATAGCTTTGCCTTGGTGGAGGTGCCTGCGGGCTATGACTGCTTTCTAGTTAGTTGCTGCATTAACTAGTAGTTTGCCATTGATATAAATGCTGCAAAATTATGTGTATTTGTTCTGGAGATGGGCTCTCTAGTTCAGAGATTGCAATCATGGGATCCCGGTCGTTTTCGCCAATCCCGAATGCCGGGATTGGCAGCGACTCAATCCCGGGATTTCAGGATTACAAAAATTAGCTAAAATTGTATTTTTTTGCGTATTAAATGACAGAAATAGGAATTTTGGCCATCTGGTGAATAAAATGTTTTATGAGCGCTAGAGTACTACTTCGTGCTGTCGCTGGAAATTTGTATTTCACTGTCACTCTCTACAGTTCAGATACACCTTTCGTAGGGGCCCTGTGCATAAAATATGTCAATTGGGGATACCAAAATAACGACCAATCTGTAAGCCTAATCCCGAAACAAGATCCTGGGATCCCGGGATTACAAATTTCTCAATTTTGGATCCTGGGATTGAGAATCCAATCTCTGGATTGCAATTACTCATCTAGTTCTGTACTTGCTCACCTATGAAATAATAGGGCTACCAGAAAGGGAATTCGGAGAACATTACTTCAATGCTACATTTCTGCCTTGCATTGTGGAAGCTGATGATATGATGTTAAAAAGTATTTTGCGGGAGATTGTTTTTGTGCTAGAAGCATATTGTGCTGATTGTGTCATGTGTTTGTAGCAATTGGTATAACAAACCAACGCGAGACTACGATTGTTTGGGATCGGCTAACCGGTCTTCCACTCTACAATGCAATCGGTCTGTACACCTTCTGTTATTTTGCTAGTTCCTATATATACTCAAAACTAATGTTTGAATTTGGCTTACTGTTCATGCTGATGGACTGATTAGACGTTTGTGTTCAGTTTTTAACATCATTGGATACCTATAAGATTCATTTCATCATTCTGGTTTGACGTCTGCTTGCGATGTTGGATGTTTTATTTTTGGTGGATGAATTTTTTACTGTTCAAAATTTGAAATATTTTGTACTTAGAAGTTGGAAATAATTTGGCGGTATTGTAGAATTCTTATAGATTTGTTTTGTTTGAATATAACAGACAGATTTATTATGATGGTTGGGCCTAGTTTTCAGTTTGCATCTGAGGCATTTGGCATTTGAAACACTAGCTGTGAGTAAGCAGGTATGCAAGATTCATATCACTTTTGAACTTTTGACGTTTTGAACTGAAAAGTAGCATATTTGATACTTGTGCCCTGGGAAACATTTTATCATTGTATTGTTTTTTCACATCCGATTGTTTTTGAGTTAGGAGTCTCTATGTGATTATGGGTGTGGCTTGGTGGTATAGCAGTAGCGTGTCGAACTGGTGACCCGAAGGTCCCTGGTTTGATGCCAACCTGGTGCACTGCCAGTTGTTCACACCAAGCAGTATAATTTGATACCGGCTTCACCGCTGGGAAGGTAATGGCAGTATATGGGAGAGGTCTGGCCTACTGTCCATATAACTGAACTGCGGCTCACTGCCGGCTCAGGGCCTTGAAACAGAGATGAGCACCACCCTACAGACGCAGAGATGTGTTCTAGTGCTGTTGACCATGGGAGTTTTACCTTACCTACCTATGTGATAGATGGACATGGGACAATCAGGTGGGCAAGATGCATACTACAGTCTGTAGGACAGTCACATGATAGTTAGCGCTGAATTTGATGCATTTTATTCTCAGTCGCTGCCCTGTTAATATTAATTATGAGCTCCTAGCAGTTCAGTATGTTGCACGATGCTTAACATTTGTGGGCCGGATTACTGTTACAGTGTGGTTGGATACAAGAACTGCTGAAACTGTTGCTGAAATACTTGCTAGAACACCTGGTCACAATCAGGATCACCTGCGGGTAAGATTTGGTCTAATTTGTTCTTATTGTCAGAAGAGCAACAAATTCCTGCTTTCACATTTGCCGTTAGGTGTCCCATGATTCTCCGAGCTATTGTTTATCATAATGTGTCTCTGAAAACGATCATTCTGTTCTTTCAGCCCTGTAAACATGTGTATTATGAAGATGAATCGATGAAGTTAATTTTTATCCACTCTTACAGTTATAAACAGGCATGATTGTGCTAACAATATGCTCTGATAAACAGATAAACACCCCTCTTTCTAGCTCACAATGAAATGCGGATGGTAGTTGACAGTGACGATGCTGGCAGCGAGTTTCGTGTAGACGGTTCTGTGATGGCGAAGCTGCAAGGACCGTAGCGGGTTGTTTGTGTCACTGGAATGGCATGGTCAGGTGCCCACGCAGCTTAACGTAGGTGTAATAATGTTAGTATTGTTCATAGGTTGATGCTGCTGTGGTATGCTTGTAGCCAAGGTGTGGTCTTCCAATCTGCTCATTCTTCAGTGCGGTCAAAATACGCTGGCTGCTGGACAATGTGTCGGAGGTTAAACGTTTCATTGATGATGGTCGCTGTATGTTTGGTACAGTCGACACTTGGCTTTTGTGGGTAAGAGTACAGTTTGTACGAGGGTCGTTCCATTGATGAAAATTTACATGATGACATCACTGTGGCATCATTTCTAAGCATTAAATACGACGACATTGCCGCAAAAATCATCCCTTAATGAATAATTCTTTGCATAAGGCATTCAGAAGCTTGTTATCAGATGGGACACAGTCATGTTTAACGAACTCGGACGATATGTTGAAAAATGAAACGCTAATGTTCATTAACATTTAAAAAGATGACATTAACTTGTTTCGTTTATTTGCTTTTCTCCTATGCCATTTATCACTTGTGAGTTGCAGCACATTATTAGTGGAGAAAATTATACACAAATACATTGCTTTCTGCTAATAGATGATGTCACAGTAATGATGTTATCATAAAAAAAAAATTTTTACATATGTCCAGAATTAAATTTTCTGCAAAACCTATATTTTGGATTTTTTCCTAATTTAAGAATTAATGGAATGGTGCCATTTTGTAAACTTATTTATGGAATGACCTTCATATGTAACAGCACTGCATGTTGTTGGTGTTATTATGATTATTATAACATGTTGAGATTTGTTCATCATTTATGACATCTTAGGTTGCATTTTTTGACAGAACTTATTTGTGCCTGAAATGTCCTGTTATAAGAATATTGTTTGTGACCTGCTTCGTTAAGTTTTAGACTATACTAGCTTCTTAAGCTAGGGGACAATGTCTGAATTTGACCAGGGGCCCTGTATTTTTACTGTTTGGCCATGTTTTTTCACTTTGACTTTGAATTTCACTGGTATATAGGAGGACGCTGCCGGCAGGCTAGCGTCAGACCGCCAGCCAATCACATCAGACCCTATCTCCTGCACGCTTGCACGACTCGCTTCAGCGGCAGTTGGTCGCTGCACATTGTGGAGAACGGCTGACAATACAACAATAGTGAGAGCGAATGCTTGTGTTGCCTCATGCTTAATTAATCCATTCTGACCTTTTAGGTATAGGTTTAGGTACACAACCGCTTCAGAGGAATTTATTGCAGTCTCGTGCATTGTTAATTGCAACTATTGTAAAGTTAATGTGGTATAATCACCTAGTAGCTAGTGTTTACAAGTTGGCTTATGCTTGGCTAACACGATTACTGTTTGAATGGATACTGTTTGTGCTGTGGTTGAGAATTTGACCGGCGGTCCTCAAGGTGGCAAGTACATCACTGACGTGACCAACGCTAGTCGGACAATGCTAATGAACATCCATACGCTGCAGTGGGATGATTATCTCTGTCGGTCAGTTAATTACCACCTGCTGGCTGTTGTAACTCACAACAGCCAGCAGCTGGTAGTTAAATTCGTTTTTTTTTCAGATTCGAATTTCGACTGCTAAAATTTGAATTAAATTCAGACTTTGTTTATATGTTTGTGGAGAAGCTTAAGCAATTCGCGTTTGATGTCTGCACTGTGGGGCAAGATGAAGGTCACAGCATGCATGCCACATGCCGGGAACCAGTCTATCAACAGTGCAATCAGCCAGGACATCAAGCCATGTCACGCTCTATTGCCTTCCATTGATGTTTGTTTTGTGTCTGGGCCACTTCGATAGCTTGCATCAGTACACAACATGCGCCAGGGGCGCAGTGCAAGACGAGTAATTGAATGCCGCGGCGGTATGCAGGGAGAGGACAGGAGGGAAGGGGAGGGGAGGAGTAAGCAAACACGCTGCGGGCGTCACTTGAATTGACAGCCGGCAGAGAACAAAGAAATTGTCACACAGTGCACGCACTCCAATTTCAAGGCAAAACCGTCTGCGTCTAATTAGTGATGCTTGGATTCGAATATCGAAGGGCTGAAAAACGAGTACGAATTCGAACTTGAAATTCGAAGTTCGCAAATCCGAACTTCGTTTAACAACCCTAGTTGTGAGCACTTTATCATAAATCAGGCTGCATTGTCTTTCTGTCTGTCTGCAAATTTTGTGCTTTATTACTAAACCTTTAGTAAAAATTGTTTATTTAACTGGTTTTCTGTAACATAACAGTGAGTTGGTGCTCGGAATGGAACTTGCATGTTGTTATTCCGTAATGCAGTGAATTTTGGGTTGACGTGTGAAATTAGCATATACTGGGAGTCTTTTTACAGGACCTTAATTGAAATCATTTACTTCCTGTATTGTTTTGTTTAGTATTAAATTTAACGGTTAGTTTTTATCCAGGGTTGGTCTAAAACTTTTCCTGACCAGTGTCTAACTTTTTAACCATGCATAAACGTTTTACCTTGTGTAAATTTTGTGTCATTTAGTTTCTTTTATTAACATTGGATGCAATTTATATGTGCAAATTTTTGTGTTTGCATTCTGATTGTGGTGTTCATTGTATTTTGTGATCTGTCCTATACATTAAATAATGACTCTTGCTACTGCCACTGTTAATGCATCACGTTGTGCTATTGTCGTGGCAGGTTTTTCAACATTCCGATGCTCATTTTGCCAAAGATATGCACGTCGTCGGAGGTCTATGGTCATCTGTCTGATACGATTCTTGCTGGGGTGCCTGTCAGTGGAGTAAGTAATGTTAGCATTTTATCTTAACTGTTTGATTGAACTATTTATGAGATGGTTGTTATTGATGGTAACTAAGTAAGTATATAAGTTAGTAAGTAAGGTCACTTAGTGCACAATCTGCAGATAAAACCAGAAGGCGCCCATCAGAGTGCATATCTCTGTCAAGTGAATTTTTGCAGTATAATTAAAACATATTTTTTCGGAATTTGGTAGTTAATGATAAAATAATTGACTACTATACAATAATTCTCTCTTTTTTCCCGAATACTGCTATAGCATTAGCTGTAGCATTTGCGGCTCTTGCTGCAAATGTTGCTGCTGCTGACATCATGGACAATACACAGTGTGCTGGTGATGTAGTGACGTCATTGTTATTGTGACGTCGTCAGACACTTGGAGTTTCCTGTTCCACCAATAATGAAATCTTTTGGTACGGTTAAGTTTCTCAAACTTTTGACTTGCAAATTTGCAATATTTTGTTTATTAATTTCTTGTGGACATTGTGTGCGAGTAGTGCTTATTCGAATAACTTACAACTTATAAAATCTTTGAAACCCATGAAGTTCGAGTCTTTTTAAATACTGGGTTTAACCCCAGAATACCCAATGAAACCCAGCAGGTCAAGCTTTAATTTTTTTTTCAATTTTGCATATAATAATGATGAAGCTAATATGAACTGATGTGATGCTCTGTTGTGTGTTCGTTTGGGTGTTAGATACTGGGTGACCAGCAGGCGGCGTTGGTTGGACAAGGATGCTTAAACTGTGGCCAGGCCAAGAACACGTTGGTTGACTTTCTACTTTGGCGTAAAGCTATTCCTATTCTTCTAGTTTGCCATCCACCCCTAAGACACTTCCATGCGTAAATTTTTTATTAAATCCTCAAAAATATATCAGCGCAGTTTTTTTGCATGCTGTCATGTCTTTTTTTTAACTAAAAAAATATTTGCTTTTAGTCTCTTATGGTGCAATTTATTTTCACTTTAGTTATTATGGGAGCTGTTTAGCATGTTACATTGTTTTTATGAGTTGTTCCGAAATCTGCCTGATATGTCATGAAAAGAAATTTTAAAATTTCGCTCATTCTTAATTTTTTGCCAGAGTCGGGGATTTTTTCAGGGATTGTGTTAGAGGAATTTTGTTCCTTTCCCATCTGCCTCGAGGATTGATTGAAATTCACATCATTTTCTGTAGTCTGTAGCTATATCGCATAAAATGTCAATTTTAGTGAATGAACATGTCGTTAATATTTGTAGTAAACACCTGGTTCATTGTCTCAAATGAATTACTATTACCTATTTTGCAATAAAATATAAAAATACAAGTCTTTTCCTATTATACAAACAATCAACAGATCGCTCATCAGCTAACTGGTCAAAATGGCCAGTTGTTGTTGTTGTTGACATAAAAAGCCAGTCAGGCACTGCCTATATGGGGAGAGACAGATGCCCCAAAAAGGAGGAATTTCACCAGATCATCCCACTTGAGGGTGAGTCCAGGTTTCCATTGCTCCCTCATGAAGTTGACGTCCATTTCATTGAACAGGGGCACCACTCAAAGGCGGCTGTCGTTGCCCACAGCTGACAAACTGGCAGGCATTGTTGGTTGTCGTTGTTGCTAGTTAAAATTAGTGAACGTTTAACCGATGGTTAATGCTTCCAGAAACGGGGGTTATGCATATTGGTCAGTTAGTGCCCCCGTTAACTGAATAACCTGAAACCCTCCTTAATTCTGGAAACTTGATGATCTGCCTGCATTTGTGCTAGGTATGGCACGGGCTGCTTTCTGCTGTGCAACACGGGCACCGAGGTTGGCACTGAATATTCAACACACTACATTCAGCATTGTTTTATGTACACTGTGTTCAGAAAAAAACACCCACCCACGTTTTGTTTTATATCTTCGTGGAAAATGTTTAGATTTCCACAAAATTTTCAGGGAATGTTTAGGAGAAAACAAATATTCCACCGGTAAAAAGGTAGATATTCTTTTCTACCGGTGACGTCATGCTGATGTCATATTTACGTCTTTGTTGTCTTCAACGGTAAATCAATCAATCAATCAAAAAATAACCACTTACAAAAGTGACCAGTTGTGTACAACACACCTAAAAACTAAAATAAACCTAAGGATAATGTACAAAAAGTAAAAACTACTCAGAGATAAAAAGCTCGCTGAAACGGTAAAGTTTTTAAGTTTCGTTTGAACAACGCAGTGTCAGATAGTTCTTGAAGTGACGGTGGTAGACTGTTCCACGCAGCTGGTGCAGCGTAGGTAAACGCTTGTTGTCCGAACTTTAGTCGTATGGTGGTTGCTCGTAGCGGATACTGCTGCTGGACTGAAGTCATGTTCATGATGTGACACTGGCTGTTTGTGTGACAATGTCAGTAAGATAAGACGGTGCTTAGTTTACAAAGTGTTTGCGAGTCAGCAAGAGTTATGTAGCAACAGTTAAGTTTGTGTGCAAAATATTTTCGGACAGTACACAGACAATCGAATATTGATTAAATGAAATGTTTAAGGAAAAATATTGACACAACAGGCCGTATCAAAGCCGTTCGACTGATAGTGGGCAAGTGGTCATCCACTCCGTGATGCTGTGCGCATACACCTGCCAGCATCAACAAAGTTGAGGATCTTGCATTCAGCCAAGAAGATAAACGACAAAAACAGTTAACAATGGAAAATTGCATGACAGATTAGCATATTTTTGGGTTCAGTCAACACATGACCAATTGGTGTGTTTTAACATTTCACCAATGTCTGTCTTCAACGGTAAAACCCCTAATTTACAAACATAGAAATGTGACGTCATCATGACGTCACCAGTAGCAAAGTATATCTAACTTTTTCACTTTTGGAATGCTTGTTTTCTCCTAAACATTTTGTGGAAATCTGAACATATTCCACCGAGATACAAAAGAAAACATGAGTGGGTGTTTTTTCTGAACGCAGTGTAGTAATTTCTTTATTTCGGTGTTTTTATGCACTGTCCATACTTTTTCTGTCCCATTCTTGGTGGGGGATGTTTCACTGTTCCAATCCACTCCAGGAAGTCCCAGAGGCGTCGTTGGTTCATGTTGAATTTTCCTTCTGGCCAGATGTCGCTCCTGGCTTGGTCATGGGCTGGACACTGTAGCACCAGGTCAGCACTGTTCCAGTGTGGACAGGTGGCGGATTCTCGGCATCTGATCTGGTAGAGATAGCCTGCCAGCAATGGAGAATGGCCGTACTAGTGATTCACCTTGCATGTGTTGTCTGTCTGTCCGTCTGTCTGTCTGTCTGTCCCTTAAGTCGAAAACAGAAAAGTGCACAAAAGCCAAAAATGGTCTGAATGTTCTCCAGCACAAGAATAACTGATGTGCCAGTTTCCAGTTTAAAATATCAGGGTTGTAGTTATGGTCACGGTTGAGCAGTTCTGGACTGATGGCTGCATAATATGTCGGCACTGGGGTGACATATTTCAATACCGTAATTACAGTATTATTGCTGGAGATTGTTTGCTGGCATGAATTAGGTTTAATGCAGTGTTAAATTAGGATCTGTTTTAAGAGTGTCTTAAGTGTTACTGCTTAGTTGGACTGAGGCATGGTGCAGTCAAACTAAAGTAATTGGGTAGATTGGTTAATGGATGGCTTGATATTATTCATCAGGCTATATGATGAAAGAGATTTGCTGGTCATGCAGTTATCATTTCTGATTCTTGTAAGGGAATTGCTGAAAATGGAGAAATTTGTCTGATGCATAACACTTGATTTATAAACAAACCGGTGTTATAGCACTATAAATAGGCAGAAACTATTGCACGGTTAGTCCATGTTTAGGCGTTGAGGGCAGAAGTTGCAGACTGTAATAATCGTTTGGCTTGTGTCGGTATTGCTTTGAAAATGGGCTTAAATCTGCTCTGTGTGGTCGTATTTTTCTTCAGTGACACGTGACTTACCCACATTTGCAATTGTTCACTGTTACAGTGAATAACCTAACGTGTGTGTAAACTATATAATAAATAAATAAGTAAATTGCAATCTGTTGATGATGTCTTGTCTGTGTTGAGCCAGGTCGTGTCATCAGAACATGGACTATTGACTACTGTGGCTTATCAGCTAGGTAGCCAACAGCCAGCCTGCTATGCCCTTGAGGTACACTGTCTGCCAGTTGGCTTGCATATCTCTCCAACACTAGGATCTTGAAATAAGTCTATTTAGTCTCTTATTTTAGCATTTGTTTAAGTAGATCACTTGTTCAGCTTTAGTGCATGTTAACTTGATAAATCTCTAGAAATTTAATGCAATTACTGCTGCTCTAAATTCATTTTATTGTTTATTTAGAATTGTAATACTTACTGGTTGTTACTACTAGTTGATGATGCTGTCGTTTATTTTTTTTGGTTACTTATAATCGTGTTGTTTTTATTTTTTAAGTTGCACTAAATTTGGTTAGTTGATTCTCAGGTAAAGGTAAAGGTGTCCCATACTCAATAACGAGCGTAGGGGCCGGAGCTGATCCCGGTCTCTAGGCAGTCAGCCCGCAAGTGACATAGTTGTAAACCCGGTGGTAGGCTGCCATTACTTTCCACCAGGCCCGCGGTTACCTTCCCAGCCAGAGAGCATCACCGCCCTTTGACCGATACCAAATTATACTGCTTGGTGACAAAGGCACGTGTGTGAACAACTTGCCTACGGTCGTTACTTGACAGTGCTTCAGCCCAGAGTCGATCCTGGGACCTTTCAGTCACCAGTTCGGCCACACAGGAAAACAGTTAAAATTGTTGGCACCAAATGTCACATCTTACGGCTAAAATGCATCAAATTTGATATCGGCTGGGGCTTTGTCACAGACTCTAGTCAGGGAGCTGACAGACTCCCTCAGATTCCCTGTCTGCAGGCACGACTAAGGTAAGGGAAAGGAGGGAAGGGGAAGAGAAGGAAGGTGGAAGAAAGGAGGGAAGGGGAGAGAAAGAATGAAAGGAAAAAGTGTGGGGGGTAGAAGGAAAAAAGGGAGGGGCCGAGAAGAATTTCGATGTGCATTGGTGGTATGATAACTTGGCAACCCTGGAGTTGTATTGTGTGTGTTGCACATTTCAGGGTTCAGTAGCAGTAGGAGGAGCTATAGTCAGATGGCTGCGAGATAACATGGGCATAATCCAGTCATTGTCTGAAATCGGTTAGCATTTTTTTGTCATTAACTTCTATTGTTTTACGTAATGCTACATCATTCGTGATACTGTCCAGCTTAGTGACAAGCTGTTGCAGCTCATCAACTGTTAAGTCGCAAATGTACTGCCTGTGTAAATAGTGCCTTGACATTGACATTGTGCTATTGACATTCTGAAGTCTATTTGTAGTAATTGGATTCATTGACAACTATTGATGCATTTGGTAAATTTTTCTGATAATTCCAGTTTTTGATTCATGTTCGAAGGTGTTAAATTGTTGAATGTAAACTGAACCTGCTTATATATGCTTATAGAAGTGCTGGTTTGATTTAAATCAGTTCTTCTTATATATTTTTCGTATGGTTCTAGAAAGTCCTTGAAAAGTCCTTGAATTTGATTTTGACAAATGCTATGATTGAATTTTGCCGAATCTTTGGGGAGAGGTTGATCATTATTAACGAGGAGCTGATTTCATTACATGTATAATGGACGGTAATCTGGAATCTCTTGCGGATTGTGGATTTTTTACCATCAGGAGATGGGCACAAAGTGAAATTTTGCAGTGTATCTGCAAGTCTGCAAGACTGTCAGTGTTCAATGTTGATGTATTTGCTGATGATATCTGTTGCTATAGAGCAGTTAGCTAGCAGTGTTAAAGACACTGGAGGTTGCTATTTTGTGCCGGCATTTTCTGGACTGTGCTGTCCCTACTGGCAGCCCAATGCACGTGGGTATGCTCACAGTAATTTCTTCTTATTTTCTTGTTTTTTTTGTCAATTGTATAGAATCGATCGACTGACTGTTTTCAGAGAATGACGATGATTTTTGTTGACACTTTGAAAAATTCCTCTTTGTTCTCTACTATCTTTGATGTCATCAGTGCATCACATTAGAACCTTTTCGTGGAAGCTCTGCGCTGTATAAGTTTGTATTGTTATTATTATTTTATTCGTTTCTGTTGTTCTTTGCAAGGTCACATTTTTGATCGACAAAGTGCAGAGTGAAAAAGTATCGGAAGTGGAAACGAGAGTGAAAGCGATTTGTCACGTTATTGTGAAGGACGGGGAAGTTGTATTAAGTTGGTAGTGGTATCATATCACAGGGCACTACTGACTGTTTCTATTCCTTCAGCAGTTTGTAATGGTTCGGCCATCATTTGCAGTGCAAATTTTGTCCTGATTGTTCCGGCATGCAGATTTCCCTTTGCTCTGTAGTCGGTACGAACTTTTAGAAAAAGGCCTTCTATAACACTTCTAAGGGCATTTTTGGGTAGAGGCTGGGAACCTAACTTTTTAACACAATTCGAACATGCTGAATACAATTATCCCAGTTCCCAAGCCAAATTTTGAGTTCTTGACCATTTAATTTGCATAAACAAGATGGTGGCCAAATTTTCACTTTTGCGCACTGTTTTCACAAAAGCATCTATAATTCAAGATCCATCAGTCATAGGTACTTCAAATTTAGTACGTATATTTCAGACATCACAAGAAACTCGACACAAAATGGTCAAAGGTCAAGGTCACCTTTCGTTCATTCCTGAGCTCAGATACGAAGTGTTCTACTGCTGACCAAAAATTACGACCGCAACAAATTCACGCATGCGCAGTCATGATCTTTTCCAGCCGATCATGACTGCGCACATTTTTTGGGAATTCCCCCTGACTACTGGGCAAATGTGGCGTTATGCTTAGAACCAAATTTCATGTCATTACCAGTGCTTATAATTCAGTTTTGATGTTACTGCTTTTAATAACATGTTGTGCGGCTGCGCTGCACAGGACAATCTGTGGTTTGACACAGTTCACAAACAGAGCACATATTGCCAGGGCGTGTCTAGAAGCTGTCTGCTTTCAAAACCGTGAGGTGCGTTTAATGGATTGGATATGCTATGTTTGTTTGTTTATTTATCCATTTATTCATCCATTCGTGTTCACACGTGCAAGTAGTATATCATGTATATATTGTTGAGTTGCATTTGGCAAATAATTGTTTTCCTTTATCTTCATTTTATAGCACATTGACGTTTTTCCGTACTTACTTTGGGTTGGGTCAGTTTCCACACCTGTGGTTTTCCATGGAAACTTTGCAGGATTGTTTGTGATGGGATTTGTTACAAGCTGGACAACCTTACCTTACCTTAGTTCATCCCGCATCCAGATGGCTGCATTGGGCCATGCGTTGATGCCATTCTGCTTTGTCATTTTGCTTTGTCAACCAGTCAACATTAATTGATCCTCAGTCCATTCCATGGCTTGTGACTGGAGTTGACTTGAGACAGATACCTTGTCACATTCTTGCTGTTGTTCAGTTTTATTTTTACGCGAGAGAGCTAGCTATAGCACATATTAGCCATGGTAATTCTGTCTGTCTGTCTGTCTGTCTGTCTGTCCTGGTGTCACGTCCCGGTACCGACCCAAGCCCAGGTGAGCTAGAGAATTCGGGTTTTCACCATATGATAGCTTGGAGTGTCTAGTATTTCATGACGTAATTTTATGTTGCTGGCTGAAGGGAGTCCCCACGAACGAGGGAGAGAAAGAGGAGCACTCTCCTAAAAAGACGTTGTTTTACTGCTATTGGCTTGTCTAGCATGAAAATGGTTGCAGATGGGCACAGACGTGCTGCTTATCATGACAAGCTCTGGTGACGGGCTTTTTAGTGGTGTCAACATTAATGACCTTGAATAACTTAGAACTCTCAGAAAGAAGGTTTTGGTGAATTTTTCGCAATTTTGGGCTGCTACACACATTTCAGGAGTGAATTGCACCAAAATGGCTAGAGATAGACCAAGGCAACCTCCATGTGATTACTGAATGACCTTGAACCTCAAAAATAGGTAATTTTAGATATTTTTTTGCGATTTTCATCTGGAAGAGAGTGAATTGCAATGAAGTGGATAGAGATAGACCAGGACAACCTGTGAGCAGGATCTACTATAGGCTTTTGCACATCTCATGAGCATTAGCTCAGATTTCTTGTCTCATTTCTTCAGCAGCACTTTGCACAGTTTACTGATATTATATCAGCTATTAATTGCAGTGTCTGGCAGGGTGTTAGAATCCTTACTGATTCAAAGCCATTGCTCCAACGCCTCGCTTAAGGTCCTTCTCGTCAGACAGACACCATATGCAGCTCCGTTTGGATGGTTCTTGCTACCATTGTTTCGTCGAACCTAGTCAACGTTGAGTGGATTCTGGGACATGTGGGTCTAGAAGGCAACACTGAAGCCGACATTGAAGCCAAGAGAGGCACTACATTACCACAGTCCTCGGCACCTATGGATTTCATTTCTGCCTGTGCGGCCACCAAATGGCATCAACAGAGTGTAGCTGACGACAGGTACCACAGCGACCCACATGCAAGAATCCATAGGGTGCTCGCCGGCAGTGTCAACCAGTTCCAGCGCTGGCAACGAAATTGGGCCAGGGACCAGTGCGTTACGGTGGCCCAGCTACACACTGGTCATTCTCTGTTTTGGCAGGATATTTGCACCGAATTGGGCGCCGGGACTCTGCCATCTGTCCACACTGCAACGATGCTGACGATACAGCAGAGCATCTGGTGCTACAGTGTCCAGCTCACAAACGGAGAGAGAGAGAGAGAGAGAGAGAGAGAGAGAGAGAGAGAGAGAGAGAGAGAGAGAGAGAGAGAGAGAGAGAGAGAGAGAGAGAGAGAGAGAG
>Ga0209367_1003577_pt1 | contig 21170 bp, 13 predicted proteins | sample WorMetLIZISLAND2_FD_187412 | JGI IMG/M metagenome (GOLD analysis project Ga0209367, IMG submission 187412) | Marine gutless worms symbiont microbial communities from Max Planck institute for Marine Microbiology, Germany - Olavius geniculatus... ...
TTCTTAAAATTTTTCGCAAAGTAACACATGCTATTAAGTGCTGATTCTCTAACGATTATTTTTGTCAAAATCTATTGCTATTGAACCAGGACTGTTGGAGTTATTGCAAAAGGTAGCAGGGGTCCGGGTTTTTTTGAGACACAGTGTATACTCAAAACTAATACTACAGGGTGGACCAAAAAGTAAGTTATTGCACTTTGTCCATATCTTCGCTAAATATTGATCAATTTTCTCAATTTTTTTTCACCAGTGGATTTTGCAAGAAATTTGCTACTTATGGGCATGCACACTACACTTATTATGTCGCTACACTACCTTGTAAAATATAAATATCCAAAAACATACAATATCTACAGATGGACAGAAGTTTTGATGGCAAATTTTTGAAGTATTTAAATTAAACGTCAAAATATGAGTTATAGTAAATGTCAAAAACATTGGAGAACATGTTAAACATTTTTCAAATAATATGAACGATTTTACTTTGCACTAATTTTCAGTGTACAGTAATGTTGGTTGATGGCTGCAATTTTGCTAAGTTAACTGCATCATCATAAAGAGCAATGTATTTTAATTGTGCAGCCCTACAGGTTGTGCACTATTATTTAAAAGATGAAAATTTACTCCGTAGCTACAACTAAATTGTTTTAACATTTGCTATAACTTATATTTAGCATTTTACTTAAATACTCCAAAAATTTACCACTTGACTTTATTACCATCTGTACATATTGTAAGTTTTTGGATATTTATATTTTACAAAATAGTGTAGCGACATAAAAATGTGGGGTGCATTCCACTGAGTAGCAAATTTTTCCAGAGTCCACTGGTAAAAAATTGTGAAAATTAGTCAGTATTTAGCGAAGATATGGAAAAAATACAATAGCTTACTTTTTTGGCCCACCCTGTAGTTCGGTACTACACCATGGTCCATAAAAACGTGCCACTTTTTTGAATAGATTCGTGAAACATCGGGGCCGATTTTAATAATTTTTGGTATGCGACATTAGGAAAAAAACTTGACGCAAACGACTTTAGTTTTGATCACCTCACTTTAATACTGTCACCACACTACTTTGTAAAATGCAAAAGTCGAAGTTCGGCCATTTACAACAATGAATTCATACTGGATAGCGCACGCGACGGCTCAGAAATGATTAACTGAAAAGCAACAAACACGATTGGCAACTATTGTATCTCAAGAAGTCACACGTGTCACATCACATCTTCTTTATTACAGCATGTGCTCAAAATGTCCTCATCCAGCACGAATGCAAGAGGCAAACGTTGACACCACTCGCAAACAGCAGGTACAACAACCTACATTTCACACGGTAGTGTAGCAACAGTATTGAAGTGATGTGGCCAAAAGTGTAGTCGTTTGCGTCGAGTTTCTTTCTGATGTTGCACTCCAAAAATTATTAAAATCGGCCAATGCTACACGGAGCTATTCAAAACGGTGATAGATTGCTTGCACATCGAGCCGTTAGATAGGCGAATATCGGCGCTAGGGTTGTTTGAACTGTACTCGAGGATGAAATGCACTTTTACTGTCGAAAAAATAATACCGACAATGAACTCGCGCAGAACTCGCGATATTGTATTGGACTTGTCCTAAGGTCGCTTCACGCTGTCACATCGGAACTGTGGGCGTAAACGTCGACACCACGTTGCTTAGTGACTTCAGCGATGGACTTGTTAATTCTGGAATAAAGTGTAAAGTATAAAAAGGAAGAAAATGACATTACTCGTAAAGTCATTGTAAACAAATTAAAACGATAAAAACACAACGGCATGCAAATTAAACACGTTATTCATTGTTACCATCACCACCGTCATCGTTATTTAATGAATTTATTGTAATGTTTATTTAGACGGACGTTAGCCGTCCGCTGGAGTTCCCGACGACGCCCGACCTGATCCTGGACTACCACCGTCAAAAGCCGATTCTCAATAACAACGAGGAGTGGTTGGTGGTCGAGCTGAACGAGTACGAATGTCTTGTCGACGGCTTCGAGATTCTGCGCATCATCGCCAAGCACTCAAAGTTCTTCGAGGTACATGTAGGTCGACGTAGGCCTACGAACAGTCAGCCCACCCAGACTCGACAGCAGCGATATCCTAATGATTCGCTGCACTCGGGCAAACTGTTTTCTGCAGTCACTGTATTTGTTCTGCAAGCATTATTCCGAAAGTTTCTACGTCCAGAAAATTCAGTTTTTAGCCGACCGTACTTAAGTAAAGGTCGAGCTATTGGTAAGAGTTGTCGTCCGTCTGTCCGTCCGTCGGTCCGTTTGTCTGTAATGGATGTATTGTGGCTAAGCTGTAGGTCTTGGGGAAAACTTTTTACACGAATAATTAAAACTGTGTGTTAAACTGAACCATGCAAAATTTCAGCAATCTAGTGCAAGGGAAACATTTTCTATTTGGGATTGATTTTAAAGGGTAGAAAAATGTGCGATTTTAAAAAGAAAACTAGCCATATCTAGGAAACGGTGAGAGATACGGCCAAGATTACGAGTACGAATGTCTTGTCTCGTAGGCCTACTATTAAGCACTAATAGGAAATGGCATATTGGTTTTCAAATGACATACAAATCATTGACCTTGGATAACCTTGAAAATCACTGGCAACCAGTACGGTCGGCTATCCTAGCGACAACTGGGATTCTTTTTTTTACAAACGACAGCTTTCTCGTTTATATGAAAATATGTTTATAGAAAGTTTGCGTGAAACAATCTAACAATAATTTACATTCAATGTGACAAATCTAAATCTTTTATCAATGAATACTGGAAATCTAAACACTGATCTAACAAGAAATTTTAGCTAATGCTCACGAGACGCGCGAAAGCCTATAGCAGTTTCAGTTTAGTAGTTTAGCTGAAAATTGGGGTGTTCACGCTAAGTTAATATACAAAAATTAAATTCTCTATCTGAATCGCATAACGATAGTTCCGTGGCGCCACCTTGTGAATGATACAGACTTGTGTCGCAGCCCGAAATCGCCAAAAAATCCACAAAACCTTTTGTTTTAACGTTCAAGGTCATCGAAAGTCATTGAATTCGGCGCCAATCGAGAACCAGTGTACAACTTCATATTAGTGATTAATAGTAATCTAGGCCCTATCTCGCACCGTTACTGAGATACAGCGACTTATTGGCCAAAAATCGCAAATTTTGCCCACCCCTTCTCATTTAGCGCTTTCGTTCGGGGTGACTCGTTTCGAATTTATGGAAAAGCTCTACGATTCCTGAAACTATAGTCTTCCAAGCAGCAGCTGTTAAAGATTTGGTGATCCTAGCTTGCACCGTTTTTGACTGATCCACCCGTGTAACAGACAGACGGACAGACAGAATTGCGATGGCTAAGACGCGCTGAAAGCAGTGGCTGCTTTCGCGCGTAAAAATCTAGCGATTTGCCTGTGAGCCAAAGCTGGTTTTACAGAGCGTCAGCATTTAGCTGAATTTAGTCGTTGCTGTTGCTGCTGCTGTTACTGCGATTCAATAGACACACAACGTGTGACAAGAGTGGTTTAACGAACGAAAGTATCGTGTGTTTTGTGTGACTAGGTGGAGCCTGATCAGCTGTGGGAGGAATTCTTCGAGTTCGTCGAGGACGTGCCTTCGTACGACGAAGTCATCAACTACGACGTCTGGCAGGAATTTCGCGACAATAAATATCCGTGCTAGCTGCTGCAGCGGTTGCCACTAGCAACGCGTGTACTCCCCTCCATCTCTTGCCGATTGTTGCTCTGTTGGTGTTATCCTTTGAAGCACCTGCATTATAACCAAACATGCTCTGATTTGTATAGAAGATTAATATACAGCTCTGTGTAAAACGAGAAATCGAAAAAATCGATTCCGCACGTTTTGTGAATTGTGATTGTATTATGGGTGCGTGCCTAAGTTGAAACGGTTAACTGCGTGACCTAATGACGCAGTGCATATTTCTAGTCAGTTGTTACTTGCGATAAGATGAAGTTGGCATGCAACAGCACCAGCGTCTTGATCTGCATTGTATACGTTGTTTGATATTAAAAATACGCTTGAAGTTTGACTTATTTGTATGCGCAGTTGAACAAAATTGTCTGTTATATTCAAAATTGTGCTGCTTCTGAACCACGAAAGCTGAAATGATAAAATTCCTCGTCAAAACGGCAAATTGTCTTGAAAATAATCTCTGAAAATTTTGCAAAAATGTGTCATTGAACTGTGCCGAAAATAATGATAAATGTGTAGTGTGGGGAAAGGATGGAAGGGTTGGGGGCTTTTTATTGCTGCACTGCACACTGTAGCGCACAGGTACATAGATGCATGAACGTAAAATCGCAAACGAACAGTGACAGCTACTGAAACGGGCGGGATGAGCAACCTGCGGCGAATCAGCGCGGAAAAAAGCGAAGAGCACGCACAGGTGTGTTCACTGCACGAGCGAGACTAGCTACCTACCAGTATGTCATCGAGAACACGTGCTTGTTGTTAGCATGACGCATCGCTGCCAGGGGCAGACACCTGTTACTGAACCGGTATAAAACACGCACTGGGCTGGACCGAGGTCGGTGTGAGGAGGATACGACCAAGCCAACTGAGCGGCGGCGAAAAACAGCCGAGAGGTCATCTCGGCTGCTGACGCTGAACCAGCTGTTTACTGACGTCATGGGTAAGCCCCAAACTCCACTGTTTCGATTCGTTGTGGATTTGCTGGACAACAAGTCGTGCGACAAGCCGTACAACATCTTGACATGTTGGGCTGCTGTGGATTTTTAGCCGACCGTTCTTAAGTAACGGTCCATATTATGGTACGGTTGTCGTTTGTCCGTCTGTCCTTCCGTCGTCGTCATCTGTAACAGATGTATTGTGGCTAAACGGTAGGTCATAAAGAAAACTTTTTATACCAGTAATAAGCCCTGTGTCATAAACCTAGGCAAGCTAAATTTCAGCGATCTAGTGCAAGGGGAACATCTTCAAATTCGGGGTTGAATGGAGGGGGTAGGAAAAATGTGCAATTTTCAACGAAAAACTCGCCATATCTCGGAAACGACGAAAGATAAAGTTACGATTACTATTAATCACTAATAAAAAGTGTCATATGCCCTGTCAAATGAGATTAATAATCATCGACCTTGGATAACCTTGAAGGTCAGTACTGCAACAGGAACTGTATAGACCGTAGCGCGCTTTCTAGCGACAGCTGGGCTATCTTGTTTGTATAGCTTCCGATCTGACGAGGACTTGCGTCGTACGACTTGTGGTAAATTTGCCGTACTGTTAGTTGTACAGCAAATTCACAAAAGATCGAAGAGATGGGGTCTGGGCTTAATCTCTTCCGCTGCGTCTGTTTATTCCAACGCATTCCTGTTTCTACGATGCGTCCTCTTTCTGTCTTGTGCCTCAACTTATCTCTGAGTATTCTACATGCCAGGTGCTTTACTGCCGAAGCTAATGATTATGATTATACTTCCTACTCGTAGCGAAAACAAAACATTCTCGCGTCCGGCGTAGAAACAATAATACGGCAATAACAGTTGTTGCCGCTAGGCCAGAAATAGGCTACGCGGAACAAGAATACGAGTTATATGGTGTTTACACGATCCAGCAAACGTCCAGCAAACTTCCAGCAAATGTATTCAAAATACACGTGCTAATTGCTGGACGTTTGCTGGATCGTGTAAACACCCTATTACTGAAGCTTTCGTTTTGTTATGACAGGACAGCGAAACAATGAACATAAGCATAACCATGAAAACAAACAAAGCAACGTCATTTATGTCAACCACGTCACTTTCTACAAATAACTGTTTGAATATTCTGTCCATTTTTATTAAAGATGAACTGAATAATTATCAGTTATTGTCAAAATACATGATCACAAGCGGCGCTTTAATCTTATTGGTACTTGCAGATATCGGTAACAGTGATAAAATTGCGTACCCAGGTGAACAGGTCACAATTTGCAGACAACGCTTATGTTTAAAATGTAAATGGATATTGCCGTTTTAGCAGGATAAATGTTAAATTTTGTCTAATTTTAAATTAATTCGACGTCAAATAGTTTCATCGTCAGATGATCAGTGAAGTTTCGGCGACGAATCGTCAGCGCTCAATTGCGAGAATCGCTTGAACCAATTCTGAAACAAGCAAAATACCAAACGAAATATATTGATACACTAATGCGATGTGTATGTGCAATAAAATAGCATGCTGTGACAAAATTTTTAAAAAAACTTAGGATTTTCTTTATACTGCATTCGCCATCGCGCGATTTGTACCCTACCGTTGACGTATTAAAAACCAGTCGCTGTTTAATCTGCGGGGCAGTGCTGTGTATGAAAACTGCAACGCGGTGGTTCTGTTCTCTGTTAGGCCTATAATGTACAGTTAAAGGCTGCACAACAGTGCGCGATGTTCCGGGCCACCACAAGTTCATGGCAAATTAGCATCAAATTGTCTAAAATTGCAAAAACGCTGCTGGCCACCAGTTTGACTTAAGTAAGGGACACTATAAAAAAACTTTCTAATTATGCCATCGTCTTCAGTTCAAAACGTCACACTACCAAGATCCAACGAAATATATACTGACGAAAAATTAATATGATGTCTCAATATTTTTTGCCAGCAGCACTGATAGTGAAACTGATATGGAAGAACATTAATGCATTCGACGTATCTATGTGGTTTTTAAGTAGGCCTATGGCTAACTATGTATGCCAGAAATACCGCAGACCGCATAAGTGGATCAAAGTAATGAAAATAATAAACTTACAACAAAGTGTTAATCAGATAAATAATTGTTATTAAGTCTGCAGTTATTAATTATCAGAACGGATCGACTTTACCGTTGTACTCGACAGTGCCATTCTTGTTGGTGTCGGCATCATTCAGCATCTGTTCCAGTTCTTCCTCTGTCATCGCTTCCCACATCCCCGTACTCTGGATTGTCTGCAGCAGCACCACCATCAGCAGCATAATAACACATCAGTGCGTTGAAAGGGTAAAGATTGGGGAAAAGGTATCCCCCTCCCAGCCGACTAAGAGGTCTGGGGGAGCGTCATGAGCTCCCCAGCGGGATCCGGAACTGAGCCCCGGCTAAAAAACGAATTTGGTGCATTCAAAGCGTCACAGAACACTTCTGCTTACAAGATATCATAAATAGGCCTATAAGAAAAATGTAAAATTATAATATTCAACTCCCCCTAATTTGCTCCAAAAAATTTTCCTCTATTTTTTTGGAGCATTTGATTCAATGTTTATATGGCGTAGACACCCCTCAGAGGCCGCATTACGGTTTTTGCCATTGTGTCTGTTCGTCTGTCCCGTACAGCATATGTGCTCATAACTTGAAAACAAACGTCGTCGAAAAACGGAAATCGGCGTAAACGTTTCCCAGGGCAGAAATAACTGGTGCCTATTTTCAGTTTTAAAAAGTCAAAGGTCAAAGGTCATAATTGGTGCTGTGCAATGCCGTGTATAGCGACATTTTTCTAGTTTCTGCGACTTTGTTGCTAGGGTCTATGGTCTAGAAGTTGAGTTGAAAAAAATGCGGAAGACCACAGAAGATCTGTGACGGAGATAAACGTTCGTGTTCTTGCGGAAAACATACCGATATCTATGGACGAAAAATAAAATCGAAAAAATTGTATTGATAATCGGTGATTGACGATTGACGAATATGATTACGATTAAATGTACTGGATACTCCAGTCTACGTACAAGTTTACTGATGTCTTCATTAAACGTATCACAAAGCCTATGTGACGAAAGATATGTGGAGTGAACGGCTTTCTGTCGGATGTTCCAGCCAAACCAGCCAATGTGATTGTATACTACACTGATATGAAGCATAGTTTTAAATATCATCAAATATCAGATTACCTTCTTCAGTTCTTCCTTGTCGATGAAGCCGTCTCCATTCTTGTCGAACAGTCGGAAAGCGGATCTCAGCTCCTCCTCTTCTTGTTCCAACGTTTTCCTGTTCTTGGCAATAATTTCACAGAATTCCAAAAACTCCAGCTTTCCGTTGTCGTTCGCTGTCGCCGAGAAACACGAAACAGTAACGTGCCATCACAATGAAAGCAAAGAAAGTACATTTACTATTGAAGCTTAGTGCAACTTCGTAAATTTATATATTACTCCGAAAACTAGCCAACTTCAAGTATCGCGCAACTTAACGTACACGCTTATAACGCAGTAGTAGGCTTACTACACAATAATATAGCCTAAATAGAAGCGTATAGACGATTCAAGATAGGCAGTCTTGCTCAATGTAGTTCGCAAGATTAAGTCGGCGCTATACTGCATGAAGCTTAGGCTGGAGTACAGTACTAAATTGCTGTAAAATGATTTAAACCGAAGAAAAATCAAGAGCGGCGGTGCAAATGTCTCACATTTGCCGTCAGCCTCAGCGACCATAGCATCGATCTCGCTGTCGAGCGGGTTGCAGCCGAGGAATCGCAAAGCATCGCCCAGTTCTGACGGGTCGATGCTGTCATTACCATCACGATCAAACTTGCTGAACAGCGTCTTGTACTCTACGCAACAGTATACATGTGATTTGCAAACAAGAAAGCCCAGCTGTTGCTCGGGAAGACGCGTTACAGCCTATACAGTTCCTGTTGCAGTACTGACCTTCAAGGTCATTGAAGGTCAATGATTTTTATGTCATTTGAAAGTCAATGATGCGACTTCCTATTAGTGATTAATAGCAACCTAGGCCCTTTCTCAAACCGTTTAGCCACAGTACATCCGTTACCGACAGACGAAGGGTCGGACGGACGACAACCGTGCCAAAGACGCATACAACATAGCTGTAGCGCGTCAATAATGTCTACAATGAGGAAGTTCCATCGTCTTGCGATCAGCCACGAGGTCGGATCTGCAAGTGCCAAGAATCTGGCTGAAGTTTGGAGAGCGCGCCTTCAGCGTGGCGGCCCCCAAAGCGTGGAACGATCTGCCACTGCACGTGCGCACGGTCAGTAACACTGATAGCCTACATTTAAGTGGAGACCGAAAGCTTATCTTTTCTGTAAATTTTATGCCACGAAGTATCCCAATGATTTTATGTAGGCGTAGCCATTTTACTGTATTTCGTTGTAATTGTATTTTATTGCTGGCCTGCTTAGCTGTGAGATCATCATTATTATTATCATTATACCGAGACAGCATGGGAGTAAAATACGAAGTTACAATGTTACTCCAAGAAGAGAAGACATTTTCTTACAGGAAAGAGAAAGGAGCGGCGCTTTGATTGCTAAACTCATCGGCTATGGCATCGCGGATATCCGGACATAAGTTCTCGCCGACTGTGTATATATATGAACGTTGCAAACAACGTTTCCTGTAGAGTGACTTCACTATTACGGTACTACCACGCACCTGCTAGTTCTTCTTCGGTGTACGTAAGATTTGTCGCGGTTTCTCCCGCCTCGCCTCCCTCCCCCTCTTCGTCCTATGTACACAGTTTCAGTCACATTATTTTCACCTCACCGTCGACAACACAATGAACATCACCTTTTATAATATGAACGATTTTGCAATGCCGGGGTACGAAGAAAGCCCACGATGTACACTGTGTCTCAAAAACATCTCCGACATTTTCGATTGTAACTTGAAGAAAAATGATCCGATTCTAATAATTTTAGTGTGAATATTCCTGACACAACTTGCCATCAAATGACCATTCACTTTCCAATTTCACCCAATGCCTACTTTTGCACTACCTCGGAAAAGCAGACTAAACGAAATATGCGTTAACTTAAAATATACAAAAACGTGAAAAAACATCCCCAATATTATCGATCGTAGCTTGAAAAAAATCAACAGATTTTATTATTTTTTGGCAAACATAGTTATAACGCATCTAACTATTAAATAATTGTTTAAGTTCCCACCTCATCTAATGTCTGTTTCTGCACTACCTGGGGAAATCTGACCAAGCAAAATACGTGTTGAAATGAATGAAAAACGTTGATAAATTTTATCTATCCACATCTGTGCTACCAAACAACGAGGTGTGACTGTCATGCAGCAGTGTGTCTACCAGATAGCGTTAAAGAATGTTTATAAATTCAAGAAGCAACTGGCGAAGTCTGGATTAATCTGGAGCAGAACATCATCGACACTGCTGTCACTGCATGAAGAAATCATCTCCGTGCCTGTGTTTGCACAATGTGCTAATATTTGGAGCACTTTCACTGCAGGTAGTTGAAAAAAAACAATTAGATGAAATATCAGTCAATGTGTCAAAAATGTGAACAAAATGTGTTTTTGTGCATTCTTTAGAAGAAATGATACAACATTGGATAAAAATGTAGGCCTAATATTTCGTTGGTTCTGGATTTTCCAAGTAGTGCAGAAACAGACAATTGATGAGGTAAAAAACTAAACTGTTATTTGATAACCAGTTGTCTCAGAAACATTCTTACCAAAATTATTGAAATCTGATAATTTTTGTTCAAGCTACAGTCAAAAATGTTCGGAATGTTTTTTTGAGACACAGTGTATTTCTTGGTTTATCCAATGATCTACTGTGGAAATGAAATTCTGCAATTAAACAGCACGAGTTAAAAAACAAATGAGGGTGCGTTAACAGCACAGTTTACTATAGGGTGCAATGCAAACCATCGTTGTTGCTTTGTTTACAATGATTAACAACAGGAGGACTCTAACATAAAACGACGTGTAGGCCTACCACGTTAGTCGGTGTCGACGACTTAGACATGATTGAGAAAGTTGTTCGCGTAAGGTTCCGTGCTCACTGACCGACGTGTCGTTGCCTACTGACTGAAGGATGGGCTTCAGCAGCGATCGTCATAGCAACGGTGTCAACACAACTGCAGCGCTGGGCTAGCCTAGTTCCTGTCGGCCGCTCGTTGCTAAGCATTACGTATAGCGACTGGCCTAAAGCACTGTTCACACGTGACGAGTAACGTACAGTTCGCCACCGAACTCCAGCATAGTATGTTGCAGTATACTGTATTGGGGAGGGGATCGATGCATTATTAAAGGTCGTGTATCTGCGAAGGTAAAAAAATCCCCACTATGTCTCCGAGTTAAGTTCGGTAAAGAGGCTATCGTACTGACAGCACTTGGACTTAATCACTTAGTTTTGGCAGCCGCAGAGCTTAGTGTAGATCCGTATTTTTCATAATCGTGAAATTTATGAGAAAAAAAGAATATTTACGTTCTCTTTCCCCGTAACTTTCAGCGCTGCGTGTGCACTGTCGTTAGTAAATGTGAAGTATCTGTGCGGAAGAGTGTTGCAGCAAACTGGTCGCCACCGTATGGGGTGTGGATCGGTGCTGAGTCTATTAATTGATCTTCGGTGTGGCGCAGAGGCTAATGCTGCACTATGCAGCCTGCAGGCAACGCCTATACGTCATAACGATACAAGCTCAGCGCTGTATCGGCGTAATTATTTGTTTATGTCCATAATAAATTTTTCTAGCCAGTCTATATACACTGTTGGCCTGCGTGGTTTTTTAAAGTCCTTAGTAACTTACTGAAGAAGTAGCAGTTCTTTCAAGTCTTTCGAATTTTTGTAATCCTAAGCTCTTTGGCGAAAATATCGTGATCCCGGCTTCCGTCGTTTTGGCTCAATGTTGGCGCGCCACAGACAGACAGACAGACGGACAGACATGCTGTTGATAGCTAGTGCAATGCTCTGCGCAAAGCTTGGTCACGTAGATTCACGGTAAAGACAATAGGACATACTGCGTTCTCTGCTATTCGTGGACATGATTACATACTGATAGAAATACAGCAATATCGCAAGCGACTGTGACCCGCATAACGGCGTTAAAATTGCAAGCATCTGGTGGACACTTAAAGGCGAGTACAAATCGACGTAACTGAACTGAACTGACACGGTTTAGTTTTTGACGAACTTACCAACAACCTCAATGGTCATTGGCTGACGCGTACATGGATATAGTCACGCAGGCCACCAACGCCGTTAGACGGTGCCTACTGCAATGCATTACTGCTTGCCCATTGGTCAGTTCGTCAAAAACTAAACCAGGTCAGTTCAGTTCAGACTCAGCTGTACGCCCCTTGACGAAAAATCTGTTAACGAAAACACAGCATCGGACTTTCCAAAATACGACAAAAGTTTACAACAGATGCGCGCTAGTTAAACATGTTCAGCTCGCCATTAATCATAGCATACAGTATGTATCCTAGATCAGCTTCGCGAATCTTGCAGCGCTTAAGTGGTATCACGTTGTTACGATTTCTTCACATTGCGGCGCCGCACATTCAACGTTATGATATAGTCCAGATTTATTATTCAGTTGTAACTAACGCACGAACAACAGAAAACGCCGAAACGAAAAATTATGTCAACTGATAAGCAATAAAAATTCAGCACAAGTTTTAAAGTTATTGTTGCCTTTTTAGGAACGATGATTACCGTTCCGCGGCGAAAAAGATTAATGGCAAAACACATTATGTAAAAAATATGAAATATAACAAAAACAACTAAAGTCAAAACTCAAGACAAGACAACTTTCTCACATTTATGACAATTTGTTCGCCGTAGCAACATCTACCAGTTAACTGCAGTCATCGTTTCGTAAAAGACAACAGCGGTTGCCAAAACGTCGACAATAACTTTAAAACGCCTGTAATTTGATAACTTTTATTGTCGATTAAAGTGTTCCAACTGTAGATTAATTCACAGACATAAACATCACAACATTTAGTAGTCACGAGTAGCAACTGTCGCTAGTCGACAAGGTTGACAGACCAGTGGTTTGACTTACAGCAGCGTTTCGTTCAAGCTGCTACGGACTTGTTGTACAACCGATTGTGCCACAAATCTACAACAAGTCGAAACAGTGGAGCTCAGACCAAACTGCATTACGCCAATTTTTGTTTTCAGTTTGTTGTACACCATGTTGTGCAAACAATCAGCTAAAACTGATCGAGGCAAGTGGAGTTTAGCTTACACGAAATCGGGTCAAAACTCCACAACTTCAACTTGTTGTAGGCCTTCGATTTTCTACGAACTTGTTCTACACTGTGTTGTAGATGCGCTGCACAACCTTTGTGCATGTTGCAGGTCTACGCGACAAGTCGGCAACAGATCGAGGCGCGTGGAGCGTGGACGTCAGTCGTCGAAGACGTGAAAGCCGGAGAACGTGGTGTACATGTAGCCGTGAAGGTAGGGCGCACGGCTGAGCAGCGATAGCCAGACCTCATCCTGTCTGGACAGATGCAGCACGGCCACGTTAGACGACGTCGCCCACGACGGAACGCTCTCCGCCCACACCGTGGTCACCATCTCTCCGTTCTTCAGCAGCATCACCGCCGCCTGACACAGCAGCAACAGACACCGAAGTAATCCGGTAACAGGCGGAATTACTTTGTTCGTATTTGCCAGGTGGCAGCATCGAACTGGCGGCTTCAGTCAATCCATAGAGGGTTTTAAAAGTGGCCTAGGTAATGCAAACTACTGCTAGGCCTACTTAAGAGAGGTTTGGCCACAATTTGCCCCAAATTTCCCTTCTTCCTGAAGGCCAGCGACCCCAATGTGTCATCGGACTCCACAAATGTAGGCTGCCTGTGATATGGCACATAAATCAGCTGAACAATGTAAACAGGGTGTACAAATGTGACAGATGACACAGATGACCACGCTACGGAAAAAGGCGTAGAAATAGACGGAATCACTCGCATGCGCTGCAAAAGCAACTTCGCCTAATGTCATTCGTACATGTATGTACTACACCAGCAGAACTCGGCATATTGCTCGTCTAAACTAAGTTAGACAGCGCAATGCAAAACGGATTCTTAGTTGCTAACAGTTCATTACTATAGACTCTGATCTATATGTGTATATGTGTACCTATGGACTTCTTAGTAGACTAAACGTTATGTGCAGCACCACAAACATACGAACGTTATAAAAAGAAAAAAAACTTGAAAACAAGCTGTATAAAAAGAAAAAGCAAAAAAAGAAAAAAAAGGATGAATGCAATAGACAAAGTAAAACAATATACACATATAGCCAAACATTAATATTAGAATTATTACAACAGATTAGTCAGTGTTTTAACCAGTCACCAGTGCAGGTTAACTCAACTTGGTCGTTTGCAGGCACGCTGTGCGATGCTATAGCCCACAGGGTGGGCCAAAAATGGCACAGTTTTTTGTATACCTCATAACTTCACCAAATATTAACCGATTTTCAAAATTCTTTCACTATCAGAATCAGGACACAATTTGTAATGAAACTGTCACTACAGATCCCACCACACCTCAAATGTGTCGCTACACTACCTCGTGAAATATCAGATGACACACTCAAGCCTGCAACGCCACTGACCGGTTGCGCGATCAACGTTGATCGAGCCTGGCATGTGGCCCCAAACAACTCAGACTTAAATTCAGTTGATTATGCTGTTCGAGATGCCCTTCAACAGAGAGCCTATCAATGTTGACGATTCACGACAGTCAATTAGCTAAAATAAACCATTGTCGCTGAGTGGGGCAAAGTGCCGCAGCGCTTGGTTGATCGCGCCATTGGTCAGTGGCGTCGCCGCTTTCGATGCGTCGTCCAGCAGCAAGGCGGACACATTGGAAATTTGATGTGAAAACTGTAGAGATATGATTTTTAGACAATAACTGAGACAACAAGCACGTTGTTTCTGTTGTTAATTTTTTAAAATGTGTAGTTACAAAAGTCGTCTTGTTTTAATTATTTTTAAGACAATGACATTTCACAAGGTAGTGTAGTGACACACTTAGGGTGTAATAGGATTTATAGTGAGAGTTTTATTGCAAATTGTCTCCTGATTCTGATAGAAAAAGAATTTTGAAAATCGGTTAATATTTGGTGAAGTTATGAGGTATACAAAAAACTGTGCCATTTTTTGGCCCACCCTGTATAATCCTGTATCAGTGGTCCGTCAGTGCAACGCAGAAGTCTGATAGCTGAAGAAAGTTTGCTTAGTTTACCAACTTTAACGCGGGCCAATATCAATCAGACCTTCTGTCTTCCCTGTGCCGAGATGACGACGTTGAACTGATAAACTCCGTCCGCTGGAGCCGTGAATTTCCCGCTCTGTTCGTTGTAGGCGTCGCCGACGTTGGTAACGACGTGGTCAAACACGACCTTCGTGTTCTCGGCGACTGGACCCATGTTGTCATTCAGACCGACAAAGAACGCTGCTTTGTGACGTGAACTCGTAGAACCTACAACGTTCAACCAATCGTGTCTGTGTGTATAAAATTGATTATATGACGGTACGCTCCATACGAGATAGGGCCTAGGTTGCTATTAATCACTAATAGGAAGTCGTACACTGGCTGTCGATTGCCACCGAATTCAATGACCTTGGACGACCTTGAACGCCAAAATAAAGGTTTTTGTGGAATTTTGGCGATTTTCGGCTGCGAGACACATTTCAAGAGCGAATTGTGCCTAAATCAATTGAGATAGACATGGAAAAGCTGCGTATAAAATTTTCAGCATTAAACGCAGATTTCGATGATTTAAGTCTCGATTTTCTGGGTTCAAGGAAACCTGCGCACGAAAGCATCAAATAGCGGTATTCTCGTAAAAGTCGTTATTTTACCGTTGTTGGCCAGTCTTTCGTGAAAACCGTTGCAGATAGGCATAGGCATGCTGCCTATCACAACAAGCACTAATGACGAGCTTTTCAGTCGTATCAACATCGATGACTTTGAAAGACCCGGAACTACCAAAATAAGGAATTTTTATTGATTTTTGCGATCTTCGGCTGCGGAGCACACTCCAAGTATGAACTGCGACGAAATGGCTGGAGATAGACTGACAGTTTGCGAACAGAAACTGCTATAGGCTTTCGCGCGTCTCGTGAGCATTAGCTCAAATTTCTTGTTACGCTTACGCATAATGGGCGAGCAAGTGTAATACCGCAGTGTTTTCGATATCGATATCATAATATAGGCAACCAATCGGTGCCCAGTGCCCGCCGTCCATAGCACAATACTCGACTGCGAACAATCAGCTAATTTACGAATACTGAATTAGAATATGAAATAAAACCGAGCGTCGACTCGGGTTATGCGCGACGGATGGCGCGAACGTAATAACCAAAGTGCCGCCGAGTCAAACTTCGCAAGGCGCGAAGCCGCAATCAGACGTTATTGGCCGCGCGTCGATATTCAATATGCACCAAATCTAATCAATCACTGTCAGCAGTTTCGTCTAGCGGACGTAATTCGCAATCTTCACATATAAGCCTTTCGTTACGCTGACGCTGGGATTCAGACGCTGGTCGCTGTCTCTAGCTAGTGATGCACGGTATCACGAAATGCTTATGACAAGATACCGTGACTCAGACAGACACCAATATTTCGTGCATGTAGTTTTCCAACATTATATATAAAAAAACTGCAAGCAATTCATTTAATGTTGTATAAGCGCTGATGTAAAACGGCAAAAATCAAAAAGTATAAGCCCGAACTAATGTATTAGCTCAGACATTTAATCTGTTCTCAGTAGCCAGATATAAATGTCTAAGCTAAAGCAGCCGTCTACATTACTGCAAAATTTCATTTATCTACGTCAATCAACGGCTGAGTTATTGCTGTTTGTGCAAAAATCCAAGATGGCGGCCGCCGCCATCTTAGATTTTATTTTTGTTCAACATTTTGGTATTCCTGCACGTAGGACCTCCAACGTAATACACATGCCAAATTTCGTGCAAATATGTGCAATAATAAACAAGTTATGAGCAATAGATAAAATTCAAAATGGCGGCCGCCGCCATCTTGAATTTATTATTTTTGTCCATTTTGGTCAAATGGTCTATTTCCGGTGGCAGCCGTCTACATTACTGCAAAATTTTATTCATTTACGTCAATCGGCGGCTGAATTATTGCTGTATGTGCAAAAATCCAAGGTGGCGGCCGCCACCATCTTGAATTATAATTTTGTAATGCTGGACCACCCACGAAGTCCATTTATGCACCTGAAATTCACCTACAAATTTCGTGTTGATCGAGTGCGTACTTTTCGAGATATCGCGAATCGAAAATTTCGCAAATTTGGCTTAAAATGCCTATTCAGGCCCCCAAAGATCATGTTTTGGGGAGTTTTGACCCCAAACATTTTTTTTTATCATCGATACCTTAAAAAGGCCCTATCTTACGCGGAAACACGCGCTTTGAGCCATAAACGGTCGTGATCGGTCTTCCGGTGTGATCTGTAGGCGTGAGCAAGAATACAAAAAAGGATAGAACACAAAAAGTAACGGAAAATGCCCTCCCTACGCAGACCCCCTTCCCGTCGTCCCACATCAACTAAATTTTGCACGTAGGGGCGTATCCTGGATATCTTTTTTGGTTTTGAGTTTCATTGAAATCGGTTGAAAAATGTGGGAGCTGTGGGGAGTCGAAATTTTGGCCTTCCCATTGACTTATCACATCGCTTACACAACAGCTTGTTGCTATTGCACGAGTCGTGATCTCCAACAGAAAACATTAAGCATGACCGATTACAGCGACGCTTTAGAAAGTTTTTACGTTTTAGATTTTACCTATGTGAGACACGCAAGTCGTGGACAAAAAGTCACAGGCTATAGCATACAAGCACTGCCGCTATTGCGCAAACACAATTAATCAGCGTGAAATGCAACATAATTAAATGCATTAGGCCTATAGCAACTGTGAACATGACCTTTATTAACTTACGGAAGAAATGAAATCTTAAGAAACGTAACATTTAGACTCATGAGGTTTTTAGTTTTTCTTTAAAAATCACAAAACCTAGACTTTAAAGTTATACCCTGCTTGTAGTGTCTCCCATAACTTTGGCGGCATAATGAGACTGAGAACTGTGCGGTGCAAACGACCAATGAGCTATTCACGGTTTACGTTCAGCATGTCTAAGCATATTGCGTGTCTCTTTAATCCCTAAATGCAAACAACGCTGATTATGGATATGTCTTTTAGTAAGCTATATGCAGTAAAGCGATTACCATGAGCTGGATAAGTTCGTAAGCATAATTTGGTTCACAACACGGCCACTTATAAATAAGTGTACAGAGCAACGTAACTGAACTGAAGTAAACTGACACGGTTTAGTTTTTGACGAACTGACCAACGGGCAAGCAAGGCGAGCCTATTGGCCATTAGTTGACGCGTACGTGAGCGTAGTCACGTAAACCACCGAAGGCGTTAGTCGCTGCCTACTGTAATGCATTATTGGTTGCCCATTCGTCAAAAGCTTAACCATGTCAGTTCGGTTTAGTTCAGTTACGTCGCTTTGTGCGCTCCTTAAATGATAACCGCGTGCGGTAGACCTATTTGTGTCGTTGCACATCTCCACTGGCGACACGCTACAGCGGTCACGTGATGCTGTTATCACGTGACATCGCGCCAGCGCCAACGACAAACAAATTATTCCATCTCTATATCTCTTTTCTAGCTGCCCCGTCTCACATCACGCAGTCTTACAACATCGTTTCCAGCGTGGACCGAAGTAAGGAGACAATGTTTGTACTTCAGTTCGTTTGTTTATGTACTGTACCTGTTCTCAGAACGGATTTAGATAAAATTTTGGCATGGGTAGAGTGTAGTCCTGGAAACAAATCGATCACGTAACACTATCAACGATCCGGATGGCTCAAGTCCGGGAGTGGATTCTTCGCCTGCTTGTTTGTAGGCTGAGATGTAGAACAGAAATGTTGCCTTCACTGTATGTAAATTCTAACGGCGCTATATCAATCTAGTTCTGACTATGATTAGTTATGACTATGATCCTATTATTGTTATCAGTATAAAATAACAAACCTGGACGTCCATCTGTTCCGCTTTGACCTTTGTCGCCTTTCGCTCCAGGCGTCCCTGGTGGTCAAGGTTTACAGATCAAGGTCTCTGATGGCCAGCTGGAGCGCGATGTGTTCCATACCTAAAGCGTGGTGGGTGGTCTATAGAGTGATGTTCAGGCGTCGCTGGTGGTCCTCGCTGGCCTCGTATCGGCAGCCTCACAACGCCGGAAGTGGACGTTCTCTGCCCGTCGCCTTTGCCGCCGCAGTGGATTTCCAGCTCGCACGTAAACGTCAATTTCGCCATTGCATTTCACCACCACCACCACCACCAGCAGTAGTAGTAGTAGTTGTTGTGGTAATTGTATTTGTAGTTGTAGTGTGTAGTTGAGCACCCCAGTGGATCTGCAGCTCGCACGTCCCGTCGTCCTTGGCGCGCCGATGACGTCGAGCGTTCCAAGGCATTGACACTGACGATGATGATAATGATGATGCTGATGAGTCTGTCTCGTCGTCATGGTGACGAAGACTCGCAGCGCAGTGCAGCAGACCGAGCAACAGGATGCAGACGTACCACACCATCACTGCATCCAGTTTTTCACATGCACAGAGTGACTGTTGGCTGATGAAAAGTAAGCCACTGAGTTTTCGTCATAGCTGCATCAAGTATTGGCCAGTTGTCAACATTCCGATAGTACTGTGCAGTGAAAAAAATGCAATTTCGTGATCTTCTCAGTTCTCACATCTTAAACGCGCGTCGCTATGCTACTTTCTGAAATCTAATCGGCTTTGAAATTTAGAAAAAAAACTTGTGTATTCGGAAGATTCAATTTTACTATGCGTTTACGTTGTGACGGTGATGTAGCCAGTGAAAGATTTTTAAAGATCGATTTAAATTTGATAAAGTTATAAATGAGAAATTAAGAAATTCAGACTCTTACTTTTTATAGACCACCCGGAACATTATGATTCATCATTATCATCATCATTAGCAGCAGCAGCAACAACAACGGCGGGCTAAGCAGTGCCTAATAGCAACTCGATTGTATACAGTCACGTTCCTTTAGTTTTTTTCACTCTTTTACGTACAACTGCAATACCAGTTTTTCTTGTCGACCGACAGAGCCGAATTTCAGATGATCAAATTACTTCAAACGCTACTTGGCACAGACACGTTTACGGTCGGAATTTCGAAGATAAATGTACTTTCGCTTTGGGGGACGCGCTGCTATTTCTGGTGCTCGGTTGTTTTCGAGGTCACGATTTTTGCCGACCGTACTTATTGGTACTTATTAGTACACGTAATTTGTAGTCCGTCTGTCGTCCGTCTCTCTGTAACGAATGTACTGTGGCTAAGCTGTAGGTCGTAGGAGAAAACGTTTTACACGAATAATTAGCCATGTGTGTTAAACTCGGGCATGCAAAATTTTAGCCATCTAGTGCAAAAAGAATATTTTCAAATTGGGGGTTTAATGGAGGGAGTAGAAAAATGCGCGTTTTTCAACGGAAAACTGACCATATGTCGGAAACGGTGAGAGATACGGCCAAGATTATTAATAATCACGAATAGGAAGTGGCATACGTCCTTTCAGATGAAATGAAAATCATCGACCTTGGATGACCTTGAAAGGTCACTGACAGCCAGTAAGAACGGCTATCCTAGCAACAGCTGGGCTTTTTGCTAAACTCATGACTGTCTTTTCATCAATGTGTGTCGTTAGAAAAGTGTACGTATATCCTATTTGCAACTAAAACTTTGGACGTTTTTCGACGCCGACCGCAGGAGGTGTGTGCACAAATAGAAACACAGTATACGAAGCCTAAACCGTTTATTCGTGCTAGTCCCTAAGCGTCGGTTTTATCTGAGTTTGGTTTTAACCGGGTAGCCTAGCAGCCCTCATTAATGTATCACCATCAGGTTTACAAAGCAAATGCAAAAGTGTCACGTACAATAGGGCCTATCTGCATACTAATCGCGCGCTTTTTTTTTACAGCGCATGCGTTTAAGGCTGTTTGCACATTTACAAAAACAAGAAATTTGAGCAAAGCTCACGAGACGCGCGAAAGCCTACAGTATTTCCAGTTCAGTAGTTATAGTTTCGAAAATCGCATATCACTTGGACTCGGCCCATCGGGACCATAATACACATCGGCCATAGGCGCGTGTGGCGTTGGCGACGGTGGCGCCTCCTTGTGAATGATATAAACTTGCGCAGCCCGATATCGCGAAAAAATCCGTAAAACCCCCTATTTTGCCGTTCAAGGTCATCCAAGGTCATTGAATTCGGCGCCAAACGAAAGCCAGTATACGATTTCATATTAGTGATTAATAGTAACCTAGGCCTTATCTCGCACCGTTACTGAGATACAACGAGTTATTGGCCAAAAATCACAAATTTTGACCACCCCCCTCT
>Ga0209367_1003578_pt1 | contig 21163 bp, 4 predicted proteins | sample WorMetLIZISLAND2_FD_187412 | JGI IMG/M metagenome (GOLD analysis project Ga0209367, IMG submission 187412) | Marine gutless worms symbiont microbial communities from Max Planck institute for Marine Microbiology, Germany - Olavius geniculatus... ...
GGCGCATTGCAGCAGGGTCAGAGGTCTGCCGGAGGTCAGAAAAAGCGCTTCTCTATCCACATCAAAGACACACTTAAGAAGTGCGGCATACCGCCCGAGCAACTAGAAGTCCTTGCCTCTGACCGCGATACTTAGCGTACCACGTGCAATCACGGTTTGACCATCTTTCGCTCCAATTATGCTGCTGATGCTGAAAGCAGACGTGCTCGATTATCACATCTGTGGCAGAGTCTGTGCATCAGACTTCGGGCTTCGTAGCCACCTCCGAAGCCACACCCAACTGACCTCTAGCACACCGTCATCGTCGTAATCGACGGACTACTCCAAAGCAAGGCAAGGCAAGGACATGTTGCCTCTTTGACCCTGTCCATCCCCGTCTGTTGGTCTGTCTGTCTGCCTAACTATGTCTGTGCGACGATGGGAAAGTGTTGACCTCTGACGGTGGCTCCTCACGACCACCCACATGCCATGCTGGCATGCCTTGCCCTCTCCTCTCCTCCCCTCCACCCAGCACTCAGTGGACAACTGGGCACCCACATGCTTCACTTTGCATGCTCGGGGCTGGCCAGCACGCTGTGCTATCAGTCACTCTGTGCCGCTTTCAATCAGGGATTAACAAACTTGACATGGCACCCATTAATAAGCCTTATAACTGCGGTTAATCGGTTGACCGGTCTTTTTCCGAACGGTTAACCGGTCAAAATAAATGGGCGGTCTCTAACTGAAGCAGTAAATATAAATGACACATTTTATACCAATAGCAAATATTAAAGCAGTAGTATAAACCTATAATGTTGAGCATGTGGGCCAACCCACAACAAACAGTGTTACTGTTAACAACATACAATCTGTAAGAAGAAAATAAAAATGTGATATACTGTATGCAATATGCTTTCAGCAGTCAGCACAAATTCATTGCCACTTTATGATTACTATACTATCAATATCAAATACCACACTTAAGTTATACACTGAAACAATGAAACAAATGCAAAACACTAGCTGTCTTTTGTTTGTATATTAATTTGCCAACAGTCACTCATCATGCAACAAAGTTGCAGAATGTTATCATTTGATAAAATTTGATACAAGTTTCATACACTAATCTACTTTTACTATACAAAACCATGTAATAAGCATTTTCGACTATCTGTCCATATGCCGGTTTAAATTTGCTTAAGCAAAAAAAAACTAATCAAGCCACCTCGAATTTACAAACATTAAAAAATCATGTAATAAGGTGTGAATTAATGCTTACATAATAGACGGCTCCAAAATTTCCATGGCCAACTTCTCGCAGGTCACAGAACATGCGTTCTGGATCTTCATCGGAGAAGAGCTGTGCTATTTCAGGATCACCGAGGCGACCAGGCCGGCAAGCAACAGGTCTGGGCATTGCTCTACCAGACTACCACTAGGCTGACAATGTACAGAGGCAGTCAAATTCTCACACAGAAAACAGCTAGCCAGCAGCTTTTCACTGAAAAAAAACACATACACAAAACTATACTTGCATTCACAAGCATATTTTGCATCTGACTGAGTGACTGCGTTGCCACCAATTCGACACTGAATGAGATTTGGCTATATGTCTAGTTGAAAACAAGAAATCTGAGCTAATGCTCATGAGACGCACGAGAGCCTATGGCAGTTCCTGTTCACAGGTAATCTCAGTCTATCTTCATCCATTTCGTCGCAATTCACTCTTTTGCAGCCAAAAATTGCCAAAAAATCACTTAAAATCAATTTTTTAGGGATCAAGGTCATTCAGGGTCATCAATGTTGACATTTCTAAGAAGCTCGTCATCAGTGCTTGTTATGATAAGCAGCATGTCTGTGCCTATCTGCAACCATTTACATGCTAGACAAGCCAACAGCGGAAAAATAACCACTTATAAGAGGGGTAACCCTCTTTGACATGCATGTGCTCAGGCCTCCTTGAATATAGATGGTCTGGACTTGGACCGCTAATATCTACATTCCATGCTGAAAATTTCATATGCAGGTTGTCTTGGTCTATCTCCAGCCATTTCGGCGCAATTCACCCTTGAAATGAGTGTCGCAGCCCAAAATCGCGAAAAAATCACTAAAATCCCCTATTTTGGGGGTTCAAGGTCATTCAAGGTCATCGATGTTGACATTTCTAAAAAGCTCATCGCCAGTGTTTGTTATGATAAGCAGCATGTCTGTGCCTATTTGCAACCATTTTTAAGTTGAAAAAGCTAATAGCGACAGAATAACGCCTTTTTAAGGGGGTGCCCCTGTTTCGCCCCCTCGTTTGTCACGAAATACTAGAGACCAAAAGCTATCATATGGTGAAAATCCTAAGTCTCTATCTCACCTGGTCTTGGAATAGTACCGGGATGTGATGGACTGATGGACAGACAGACAGAATTACCGTAGCTAATATGCGCTATAGCTAGCTAGCTAGCTCTCGCACGGAAAAACTGCGGAACCGAACAAGCATTTGTACAGTATTTTTTTGTGAACTCAAATCAATACAGACTGAACCAGGAGAATAGAAGACTTATGCCTAGTCTTCTACCCTCCTGGCTCAGTCTGTATCGAGGCGAGAATTAACACAAATCTATTTCTTACATACATAAAAAATTAGAAAAAATGGAATTTGATGAACCACAGACACTGTCAGCATTTTTGAAGGTGAGTTTTAAGACTTTTTGAAACTTGCACTTTGTTCGGTGTATTATTTAGGCCTATTGATACTTACAAACTATCAATGCTAACATTAACACAAGAGTATTTGACATTTGCTGCATTTTTTCAATAGGCTAGCATTAAAATTATGCCAATAACTTAACGCTCAATTCGATGTCTGGCTTTTTTGCCACTTTGCCATTTTGCCCCTTTGCCGTTTCGCCCCCTGGCTTGCTCGCCCTCTAGCTTTTTCGCCCTCTGGCTGATTCACCCTCTGGCTGATTTGTCCCCTTGCCTTGGATGATTCACCCCCATTGTGTAATTCTTGTTATTTTTTGTCCAAAAATGCAATATTTGCAGCAAAAATTCCGTTCTGGGAAGAACAGAATTGAAATTGAGTCTGAAATTTGAAGGTTTATGTTGAAATTAAACTACATCAGAAATTTGCAGACGTGTTTGTTGGATAATTATAGTTTTTTTTACCCCATGATGCTGCTGCCATAAAGCCTGAGATTACTGACTTTTGTTTTCCTGCTGCGATCATTTATTATGCTTAATATTTTATGACATTAACGTTAATTTAAATGACTAAGACTAATAATTAGTTGTGTAAGTGACAATTCACTGTAGTTGTTGTTTTAATTTCTATAAACCAAAACAAAACAAAATATATTATAAACTAAAAAAAACAAAATATTAGTCTACATTAAACCAATATTATTCAATGGGAATGAATCGTCTAAGGTGAGGGGGCAAATCAGCCATGGAGCAAACAAGCCAGGAGGCGAACAAGCCAGGGGGCAAAGAAGCCATGCACAGGGGCGAATCAGCCAAAGGTGAAAGAACCAGAAGGCAAAAGATCCAGGGGCAAAAAAGCCATGGGCGAATCAGCCAAGGGGTGAAACGGCAAAGAGGCGAAAAGGCCATAATTCCTCGATTCTCATGCAACAGTACAGAGAGGAAGAGCGTCCGGGTATCGCAAAAAGCGGGAGGGAAAACGTCAAGGGAGAACATGTCCAGGGGATGTCCTACGCCCCTCTCCTATAATTCTGGTCATAGAACTCAGCTGATACCATAGGCTACTCAGTATACGAGGCTATCAAATATTTTAGTGATGGAAACACTAAAGTAGTGTACGGCTTCGTATGCACTCAGACCCGGTAAAAATGCAATACAGAAGAGATCAGCATTATGTCTTACCTTCGAATGGACTTATATATAAAAATGTCACAGTCACACAGTCAAAATACCACACACATAAACATGTTTGTTTACCAACAGTGATCGACGTCACTGATTGCGTGTGTTCACTTCCGCTTTGAAACTGAAACAGGTGTTCGAACTCGAACTTGAGTTCGATTGCTTCACTTTGTAGCAAGGCTAATTCTGAAGTTTTTTTTTCTTTAAACCTTCAAAAAAATCAACGTCTTATATTTGTTGTGCAATTTATAAAACGAGACAAATTTAATTTCATATTTAATCGTGATTTTTGGCTGACAAGATCAAGCCAGTTGGGTACGATAAGCCCATGTCGTCTGTTTTTCTGTCGTCTGTTCGTAGTAGTAGTAAAATGTTCTCTTCACTCGAGAATGTATTGTGGTTAAACAGTACCCTCCAAGACCAAGACAGTAAAAATCTGCCTGGAGGGGAGGCACTGCCTCGAGGCATCACGTCACTGCATTCCAGTGAGTTAAAAATTGTCCCTTTTTCTTTGTACACTCAAACCTTAAACGTTTTTAAAAAAAGCTTTAAAAACATGTGGCAAAAACCTAAATTTTTCAGCCCTGCTTTGTAGACACGTTGTTTAAGTAGGCTCCTAGTGCGTTTTTTAGCATTGTCAATCATGTGTTGGCTAATTTGCAAAAGATGACAATATTATTAATGTGTCATTTTGCAGTTAAAAAAAATTAACAGGTGAAACAAGTCAACTAACAAATGACTAGCAACTGCTTCTTATTCCAGATTTCCAGTCTTCTTTTATTCGCCTGTGTCTACGTCTAAATTTCAAAAGCATACAATGCTATGGACCAAACTACATACTTTACAGTCCATTTCTTAAATTCTAAGTTTAATTTACCTGCAAGACATGGAAGAAACACAAGTTAGTATTTAGCAAGCTAATAACGACTTTAACCAGTACACAAAGATATTCATTGCAGTATAATGACATCAATAAGTCATGGCACAGTGGCAAAGGCTGCAAAACAGCCTCCCCTGATTTAATGAATGTGTTTCAACGTGCAACATTTTTCAATATCTAATTACAATTTTAATCTTTTACCGTGGGCAAGTGTAACAGAAACAAAATGAAGTTCACAGCAAACTGTGGCAATCAATATCACAATCCTATGACTACTCGTTCCAGCATCAATACCACCATTAGCAACTTATAGCAGCAGAATTACCAAATTAAGAACACAGACGATAAAAACAGTGAGTGGCGAGTATTAGCATACTAAGTGCTGTTTTGAACTTAACTGAGAACTCTGGCAAAAAGTTTGCAACAGCATTCAGCTTTAAGGACTCGGTAGCAAAAAGGCGGTAAAGAAAAAGGTTAGCTTACTAATCCAACTTATTTCAAAATAACATAAAGAGTCATACACTCAGACTCACACTGTTTGCACAGCATAAGCAATATACAAAGTGTTAAAGTGTAAAACAGCATCTAGCTATTTCTAGGAAGATCTGTCATTAGAAATAAAAACAACAACTGCAGAATGTAAAAATAATAAGCGTTTCAAACTTCTCAGAAAAATATGCGTGTCAACAGTCGGAAAATAATCCACACCTGGATCAAAATCTTAAGAGTGTGAAAATCAGATGCACAAATTGGTAAACAAGTGTGCTAATACTATAAACATGTAAGTTTGCTTTGACAATTTCAAACAAGTACAGTACCAAATGCCTACTAGGTGGCATCACAGCAAACATGATAATTTGGAAAAAAATTAAAAGAAAGTAAGAACTGTACAGTGCTGGCAACTGTACATTCAGATAGCTCATTCCAACAGGATGTCTATAGTACAGCATCCATTCTACTATCTGTAACAGTATAGACCAGAACTGGAAAAAACCTGGATTTTTAAAAGAAAATTTGTCAGGTTTAAAAAAGTTTTTTTTTCATTTTTTCTTGTTTAGTGTCCAATGAACACATACAAAAATTTTGACCCAGAAAAAACATTTTATACACCCTCTTGTGAGTGAACGACATGACCTGACAGACAAAATAACTCAAAAATCACAATCAAAATATGAATGTATGCGATAAATTCACAACAAAAACTAGAAATTAAATTTTTGAGATGATTTAACAAAATCTAAAAACTTTGGTTTTCTTCGGACCAATTTTCCAGACCTGGTATGAACACAACTTGCTATGCAAACAGACATAAATATCACTATAAATGACATCTTGCTCAAATAAGCAGCCAGCACAAAATAAGTGAAATTATATACAAACGTCAAATGATGATAAGAGTATGCAAACTCGTCAAACAGTTATTGCAAGTAGCAAACAATGAGACTTGAATCTAAATTCTTTCACACACTTAGCTCCACTAAAGAGCTTATGCTCATACATCAGTGCAAAAAAGAAGTCGGAACTTCAGTTGTAAAGTATCGAGAAAAGGACTTCACAGCCTAAAATTTGGTTAAGAGAAAAGCTGAACAAAACAAATCCATTTTCATTCACAATTCACCAGTATTCGTTGTCACCAGCGATTAAGTAAGTGTAAAGCAACATTTTGCAGTGTATCTGAGCAAGTTAAAAACATTTAACGAAACAGTTACAGGTTACACTCTTCAACAACGTTCTCAGAAGAATCATGCAGTGTAGACTTGTCTGAAAAGATAGATTTTCAGCTTAGATCGGAACTGTTTGCGACTGATGTGCGGTGAACGTAGGTCAGATGGAAGCGCGTTCCAGACGACAGGAGCCGCGATGGAGAAACTTCTCTGGCCAATGGACGTGTTAGCCCGCGAAACGAACAGGTCGCCATGGCCAGCCAAACGAACTGATCGACGTGACAGGTCCGAGACTGGGCAGAAACCAATATGGACAGCGGAAATACGATAAGTGAAAAAAACCCTGCAACTGGGTGAAAGATGCAGAAATTTTTGTGTGCATAGCACTCATTTCAGGCACATATAACCGGCTCCCAAATTAGCATAGTTGATGAGGGCATAGAAACAAAAAGTCACGGAGTCCTTACAACGTGCTATACAGTGGTTTGCAGTTCTGAAGTAGAGGCACTCTGCCCAGCGCACTATAGCTGATACAGTTTACGAGTTTATTCTATCGGTTAAATCTATAAACGCAGAGAGCTCTGAAGTTTCAGATGAACACACGAGTCTCAGTGGATGTTACTTCCAGACTCGCTCAGTGGCTTCTTCTGCTGCTGCTGCAATGCATTGACAAACTTACCGTTTATAACTGGAAAAATTACGATATTCTATACACCCATATACACATTCAATAACGTAACAATAACGACAAGCCAACTAGTGTTGAGTACACAATTTACAGCAGTGCAACCCTCATGAGCCATGGGCCACAAAACACAACCTAAAAGTCACCCTGAGCCAGATCAGCACAAAATACTGCTACCATCAATAAAGAACAAGAAATTTCAGCTAATGCTCACGAGAGGTGCAAAAGCCTATAGCAGTTCCGGTTCAGTAGTTTATCTGAAAATTGGGGTGTTCACGCGAAGTTAATATACAAATACCAAATTCTCTGTCTGGATCGCATAACGATAGTAGCGTGGCGCCACCTTGTGAATTATATAGACTTGTGTCGCAGCCCGAAATCGCTAAAAAATCCATAAACCCCCTATTTTGGCATTTAATGTCATTCAAGATCATTGAATTCGGCGTCAATCGAAAGCCAGTGTACGACTTTCTATTAGTGATTAATAGTAACCTAGGCCCTATCTTGCACCGTTACTGAGATACAGCGACTTGTTGGCCAAAAATCGCAAATTTTGCCCACCCCCTCTCATTTAGCGACCCCCTTTGAATTTATGGAAAAGCTGTACGGTTTCTGAAACTAGAGTCTTCCAGGCAGCCGATGGTAAAGATTTGGTGATCCTATTATGCACCATTTTTGACTGATCCACCCGTGTGACAGACAGACGGACAGACAGACAGAAAGACGGACAGAATTGCGATGGCTAAGACGTGCTGAAAGCAGTAGCTGCTTTTGCGCGTAAAAACAGCAAACGGTATACAGTGATATATATATATATTTTACAAAACTTAGTTGTGTGCTCAGCAATGCCATCATGGCGAAAGAGAGAGAGAAGACAAATGCCCAAAATGTTATAAAGCCTCATACAAGCTGCTAAGCAGTCAGCTCCATGAGTAATGTATAGCTATAGAACATCTACTTACTTTGTCAACAGGTGCTCTAGCTCGCCGACCAGCAATCTTCTTTGGTGTGAATCCAATGTTAAACACCGCAAAACTACCGGCCCTTTTCACTGTCCCTGGCTCCTGCAGCCACAGAGAAACTAGTAAATTGAATAAACATCAACACAAGTAACAAGAAATTTGAGCTAATGCTCACGAGACGTGCAAAAGCCTATAGCAGGTCCGTTTCAGTAGTTTAGCTGAAAATTGGGGTGTTCACGCTAAGTTAATATACAAATACTAAATTCTCTCTCTGGATCGCATAACGATGGTAGCGTGACACCACATTGTGAATGATACAGACTTGTGTCGCAGCCCGAAATCGCCAAAAACCCCTATTTTGGCGTTCAAAGTCATTCTAGGTCAATGAATTCAGCGCCGATCGAGAGCTAGTGTATGACTTCCTATTAGTGATTAATAGTAATTTATACCGAAAAATTCACTTTTTTGGGAGCTCAAGGTCATTCAAGGTCATCGATGTTGACATTTCAAAAAGCTTGTTGCCAGTGCTTGTTATGATAAGCAGCATGTGCGTGCCTATCTGCAACCATTTTCACGTTATACGAGCAAATAGCGGTAGAATAACGTCTTTTTAGAAAAAGTGTGCCTCTTTCGCCCCCTCGTTCGTGGGGACCCCTTTCACCCAGTGGCATGAAATTTTGTCACTAAATACTAGAGACACTAAGCTATCATATAATGAAAACCCAAAGTCTCTATCTCTTTTGGTTTTGAAACGGTACTGGGTTGTGACGGACAGACGAACGGACGGACGGACAGACAGAATTATCATAGCTAATACGCGCTATAGCTCTCGTGCGTAAAAACCAAGTCTAGCAGCTTATCTAACTTATGATGTATTTCACGAAAGCAAGTGGACAAACATCACCATGACAATATGCAAATACAACAGACAGTGATATCTTTGCATAGACTCATAGGTTGAAACTGTGACTAGCAAGCTGTATGAATTCAGCAAATTACAACATTTATTCACTGACAACTTGTTTACCATGGCGACCTCTAATGGCAAACAGAAATTGTTTCGTTACAAAGAAGACAAAAGCATATGCCAAAATGTGGATCAATCAGCCAATAAAGGTTGTAATTTGATGAATACGTATGGCTATTATAACTGAGAGCATTTACTGTACCTCTTCAGTTGATTTCTTTGAGGCGTCAGAAACATCAGCATTTTCTGATGACACAGATGCAGTCGACTGTATACAGAACAGCAATATATACAATATACTGATACTCGTGTATAGCACATCAAAATAACAAGCCGATGTGGCGTGAAGGGCTTGATGTTTGCTGTTTATCAATCTCAATCATCAATCAATCAATCATGATTTTTTTAGTGTGGCCTGAGTAACAAACAGCTACTGCTAGAACCATAGTTGAGAATGGCTACTGGCCAGCCAGACTCCACATCATGAAATCGCAGCAAGCCTACACAACAGTGGCCAAACCACTGGTAAACTGTATCTCGTTGGCCTGCAAACTGGCAAGATGTAGTGCCCAGTTAAACCTGCGAATGTCTCTACGAAATTGTCGGTAAAATTTTCAGCAGTTGCTGAGAAAATGGCAAACACCTTTAGGGGATACTTTGTTTTGCTGCACCCTGTAAAATTTACAAAATGATGGGATGACTGCTAATCAACTGCTAAAATAATGCACCACAAAAACACATGCACACATGCTAAACACGTTTGAATTAAGTTAGACTTGACAAACATGCCAATGTGTCATGCAGTGAAACGATGTTAGAACTTTGACCAACGAAATACTCATGCAACACTCGAAACTAAAAAAGAACAGAAGACATGAATAAGAAACTGAAAGCTAACAGGTGCACAGTGCGGTGATGTCTTACTTTAGTGGATGATCGGCGCATAATACGACGCAAAAATCTTGCCGACGGAGTGTTGGACTGATGCTGGTTGGACTTTGATGGAGACTAAAACACATTCAGTTAATTACCCACAAGGTTAAAGGTTGTCTATACCTCATAATGGTAACCCATCTCGGAGCTACAGAGCGCCACCTGCCATACAGAATCACAATCTTACTCGCCATCCCCAAAATGACCTATATTGTGTCGGGCGGGATGTAAAACCATACGCACTCACTTACTCGCTACCCAATGCAGATGAATGCACCGCACCTTAACTCAGCCAGACAGACTGGAACTCAATGTATCTACCCTGGAGGGATGGAAGGCTGAGTTGATCATGGGGATGGTGAATCACTAAAAATACCAAGATGGCTTACCCGTTAGCAAACAGCCACTTATCCAAGCAGTAACGGGAGTCAAACCTATGACTGTCTGGAGTATAACAGGGAAGATAATTAGAACTACCATTATGTTAATTACATATGCACACATATAATGGAGTTCTTACAATTTTAGGTTAATTTCATTTTTGTGTTTTGTGTTTCTGTAAAGGTTAAACTTTCTGTTTATTGTAAAGTTTAAACTACTGTTCCATTATTGTGTTTGTGTGCATTCTGCCTGAAAAGGCCGCCCCCGAAATGACCTATACTGTGTCAGGTGGGACGTTAAACTCTACTCACTCACTCACTCACTCAAACCTATGACCTTTTCATCGTAAGTCCAATATCTTAACCATTAAGCCACCAAGCCATCTTTGACCTTTTGACCTGAGAAATTGCCATGCTTGTTCAAGATAATCCTGCCATGGGAAATGTTCCCACCAGTTTTTGTTTCCTATCCTTTTTGCTGTTAAGATGAAAGCCCATGGATACAGAACAGCCAGAGAAAGAGACAGGTGGACCAATAGACGGGCAAGACCTGTACATTATTATGACAGCCACATAAAAAAGTAACACAGATGGGGTGTCAAAACCAAAGAGCCCATAGTTAGACAGACCACTAAGTCTGTGACACGTGACCAAGCCTTCCCAGTCACAGAGCGTCCGCTCACTGTCCACTACCATTGGCCATTGATCATTACCAAATTACACTACTTAGTAACAGAGGCACACGGTGTGAACAAGTTGCTCAGAGTTGTTACTTGATAGCGACCCAACTATCCAACGTCAAAAGCAAATCACCTATAATAATTATACCAATGCCAATGTTTATAGTGCTGTCATCATGGCACAGCTACTGCGAGAGTTCACTCGGTTCATTTGACTGAATGTAGCACGAGCGCCAGGTGGCTGCCGACCTTTGGACCAAGCCGATCAGCTCGAGCCAATAGATCCGCCGGTAGGCAGCTACAGAAACTACATTCACCATCGCCATTTATTATTACTCAGCTAAAGAGCTGATACTCATTTTACCGTCCCACGGAGGGTAGAAGGCTGAGTTGAACTAGCTGGCAGGCTTCGCACCAAGATGGTTTACCTGCCCGCAGGCAGTCACCCATCGCAGTACTAACCGGGCCCGGCATAGAGTAACTTCGTTTCAGCCGAAACGCGTTACCAACTACGCCACACCACCAACCAAACTACTATCATTTTAGTAATGTTTACCACAGCATTATCCCAACATGGTAAGCAACAAAGTCAAACATAAATTAACTGAAACTTAAACAATTATAACATGCACTAATTAATGGTTCTATTACATAATCAGGCTTAACTAGCAAACGAGTTAGTCATTAACAGTAAGTGCCAGTGCAAGTTTAGCCAATCAACTGATACGGAGGCAGTTAACATGAATACGATGACGATGACGACAATGATGATAAATAAAAAAATATGCTGTGACATGTGCAGACATACTGCGCGGCCATCCACAGAGCTCTAAAAACTTACCCTAACACTAACAACCCCAATATTAACCTTTTCAATTGAAAACTGGCACACTACTTACTCCTGCCTGGGGAACATTCGCACCAGATTATGGTTTTCCTACACCTTTTTGTGCTCGATTTAGGAGCCCATATGTGACAGACAGACAGACGGAAAAAACAAATCTTGACTGCATGATGACAATGCCGATGCTAATAATGATAAATACGACAATGATGCTAACCTTGTGTTTGATATTTTCCTGGCTGCCGACATCAGTCTCAGGAAGAATGCTCGCCGCAGATGACAGTCTAGATCTCTGAAAGTCCTTGGCCTGCGTCTCAACAACACTTGACCTTGAGATCGCATTGAAATGACCTTCAACAGCACTGGCATGACCTCCAGCGATGCTTGACCTTGAACCGTCCTTGGATGCACCTCCAATAACACTCGACCTTGCAGCGTCCTTGGACAAGGCTGCACAACTGTCGTCGTTGGAAAACAGCTCGGTCGGATAAACTGAGCGGAGGTGGGGAAGGTATAGTGTATTACGGCGAGCAAGCTCCTCGATCCGAGCGTGCTCATGAAGGGAGTTGAAGGCATCATAGTTTGTTTCCTCAGGTTCATCTTCCACTTCGAGCACTGATGCCATGCCAGCTAACAAACGACACATATGTCATACCTTTAAATAAACTCAGAGGTTAAAGTCACAATAATTAACACGCTATAATATAAATTCACTGAACTGCAACCATTATCAATTATTTTCCTGTTCTTTACTGTCAATTATAGCAACATTCTGACGAAAGCAGCAGCAGTTGCCAAAATGTCAATAGCAAACCAACTGAAGGAATGAAGGCTGTAATTAGATGAACTTGAATCCAATTTTTGTTTCCTGTTCCAGTAATGATGAAATGTTTTCTAATTAGAGCCGTCAAATTAACATGTTAATATAATGTGCATTTAAAAATTAATGCACATACGTAAATTTATTAAACTCTGTAAAGAAGAAATTCCAATACTCCATTAAACCATGGTTATTTGACGATCAAAGAATATTCAAGTAATCAGAAATTGTTTTGTTGTTCACTATTGTCATGGTATTGCGACACAGCCACAGTTCATCCGTCATCATTCCAGTCTCCCTTTCCATGTAGTCCAACTACATATTAGCAATATTAATGATGCGTTATTAATGCATTAAAACGTGTTCAAAAAATTAATGCAATGCATTTACGCATTTAAAAAATTAACACTTCAACAGCTTTATTCATAACGGTTACGATTTTGATAACTAAACCTATGAATTTGCAAACTTTTGGTTATTTACTTGATGTGGTCAGTATCTGGCAGTGCTCATTCTAAAACATAAAACACAGAGTTTGAAGACTCCAAAAAACACATTAGGTTAGATCTTTAAAAAACACTGGGTTAAATCCAAAATTAACCAAATATGCAATGCCATCCATTAAAATCCAGGTTTCTGCACCTTGACACAATCAGACAGTTGGGTTGACATACGTGGGAGCAGCGTGCGTCGACGTCGGGATGGGTCGGAGATGGTCGTAACGTCCGAGGCAGACTTACGCCGTTCCTTGTCCTGTGATCTGTTCTCAGGCGGCTGCTGACCCGATTTCACCGCAGTCGACAGCATGCCTGTGAAGGCAGTTGAGCTGATGTGCTCAGGCTCGTCTTCAGTTCCAAGCAACGACGACATGGCTGCTAAACACGCAATAAATACCAACATCAGCAATGTCATAAACGAAGCTGCAGAAATTAATGACTGACCACAATAATCAGTAGCAACGGCACAGCAGCAACAGCAAATGAAACGGAGAAGCCAGAAAGTCACTTGTGTGACACGGTACTGACTGCATTCAGTAGTAAAACAACTGAAATCGAGCATACAATTTTTGGGTAATGCTCGATTGCGAAGCAAATCCAATTCAGCAAATTGCTATTCGGACACTTCCTATTTCGTCATCTACTATCCTGATATCTAAGCCTAAATGTGTGATGTCTCATGACTACTAGTTGACTGATTCTAGCCCTATGCACACACGTACCTCCAATCTGTGCTACGCCAGATAGACAAAAAAGGCTGTATCCAAAGTGCTGTTATCTTCTACAACGTGCAAAAGCCTATTTGTTTGCCTGTCTGTCGTACTCCTCTAGTACCTTCGGTGTAGTATGGTTGCAAACCCCGATCATGGAGTTTGAGTCCTTGCATACATGTGCCCCTACCTTGTCCCGCCCCCTCCCCCCGGGCAGCACGAGCAGAGTTGAGTTGATGGGTAATGGAGTAGACCCACCCCAGAGCAAGAACTTTTCTAGTCGTACAAATTAATCACTAATTGTGTCAAATAACAGCACATATTACAAAAAACCGCTAAATATACAACTGTTCATACATTCAATGTCAATTCATGCACTATTCCTTTAATCTCTTCTGTACTGTCACTTCCACACATATCCTATAATTATCAGAAAACTGAACTCAATTCACCTGGCATTTTTCTGGAACTAGTTACATCCATAGTTCGACGTCTCTGTCTAGACTCTGACGGTGAGCCCGGTACCGGCTTGGTTGAGTTGCCTCGGAGCTGAGAACCAGCTGTGCGAGTATGATTGGTGTCCGTCATGCGGGGCAACGAGAGATCCAATAAACTCAACGATCGACTTATTCTCCTCTGCTCACTTCTCCTTCGTGGAGTCAGGTCACTACAAACAATCAACAGGAAAAAGGTTAAAACCATTAGCTCTTCATGCAAACACATCTCAAGAGTTACAGTGTTTGTTACCTGTCATGAAACAAGATTGCGGATTTTGATTTAAGAAAAAAAACGCGTACTGCACACAATCTTTAACCAGCGTTATGGCAATACAATATCAAATGAAAAATAATACATCATACTAAAGCATAACATATTATTTAAAAAATATAAATTATATCAGAAATGATTTTACACAATAAAAATCCAGGAAAAAACATACTACAGAACAGAAATCGAATACAATTATAATTAAAGAGAATAATAATATAAAATATGCTATAAAATAAAAGCAAAAATAAAAAAAATAGAAATACATTACAAAACAGAACTACAACACGGCTAAGTTAGACAATGGCGAAGAGCAAGCAGGTTACCTGGCTGACTTGGAGATCGGAGATCTGCCAATGTGATTGGACAGCACAGGAGGGCGTGGGGCACAGGAGTTTTTCTCCGGCACAAGGTCCGACACTGACAGTGCTGCAAGTGCACAACTACTGTTACCACAAGTACTACTACAGCAACAACAAGAGCCACATTAAACACTACTGCTTCGATAGCATGTCTCTTCCATGTTAAGGTCTTGACGCTAAAGTGGTCAAAGCCAAAATATTGGCCTTGGTCTCTTGGTCTCAGAACCAGAACCCAAGTCTCAGCCTTAAGCATTTGTCAGCTATAGCTAATGCAGACACTGTAACTTTTTATTCTAACAGTTATACCTTCGACCTTGGCAATGACCTTGACCTTGTAACATTTAGCCTTAATCTCAGCGTTATACTAATGGCCTCGGCCTCATGGTTCTGGTTTTCCGTGGCCTCATCCTCAAATGTCTGGCCTCGTTTAACACCGCTGCTTAGTCAGTATCAAATCAGACACAATCATGGTTCTTGCCCATTTCTCAAAATCAAATTCAAAGACTTTTCAAGAATTTTCAAGGACCATATGAAAAATATATCTAGTAAAACTGAACTGAATCAAACCGGCACTTTTATAATCATATATAAGCAGGTTCGATTTACATTTAAAAAATCAGTGAGTAATAGTAATGATAGAACTTCATACAGCACTGCTTACATGGGTTAGACTCGTGACCAAAGTGCTTTACAATGCAGAAAGAGGCAGCTAATGATACCTCAGTGCATTATGCCTACATTAGCAAACAGACATCGCTACCACTCCGATCAGAAACACTACGCCTTCACCCCATAGCCTGAAAGCTTAGTTCCCATCCCGGTGAGAGTAGGAGGCTGAGTTGCACTGAACATAAGAGCATTTTGTGTATTCAATTAACAAAAGCCGCACTGCTTACCGTCAAAGTTGCCATCTGCTCTGAGGGAAGAAGAGCTGCTAGCAGCGGAGACAACATGTGGTGCCGAAAAGGGTTTCATCAGCCTCAACAACTGACCACGTGTTGCTTCCAGCTTTGTCTCAAGACCGCGAACTTCCTCAGCTGAAAGCATTCGACAAAACACTCCGAATAGCTCTATGGTATGGCTTATGCCAATCATTATTGTAAATGTTGTGAGGACAGTCAACATACACTGACCAGACAAAACAAACAAAGTACTTGGGAAGAAAACAGACCAAGAACCAGTGACAGTCTGACAGAGTGATCATAAAAAAGGAAATCAATTTGGCTTGCACATGCAGTTACTAATAAAATGCACAGACAAATGCACAAACAGAACTGAATACTGATAAACAACATGATAACATAATGCCAGCACCAATAGGGTATGGTTCCTTGTTAATGAGTTTATGACAGAGTTTGAATGACTGTATAATGAACATTATGTAATATGTATGCAGTGAAAACATTCTAGCTAACGAAGGCAAAAGAACAAATATACAAAGGCATCTCACCATGGCTGGCACGTTCTGTATCCAGAGCTTCCTGTATGCGCTTGCAATCTTCTTCTGCTCTCAGAGCTGTGCGTTCAAGCTCTAGCTTTGTCGACTCTAACTCCAATTCACGACGCTGGAGACGCTCTGCCACTCTCTCTACTGCTTCATTCTTTTCCTCAAGCTGTTCTTCCACCTCATGCAAGTCCTTCTCAAACATCATTTTCACATGGGCCAGTGTCGATTCTTGCTCCTTCTTGTAGCTGACAAACTCCTCCAAAACATGGTCAAGTTCGTCTTGTGACTTGTTCTTGGACTCGATCAGGTCTTCACATTGGAGCCAAACTGTTGAACGCTCTTTCTGGAATCGATGCTCGGATGCTGCAAGTTCGGACTCCAACTGTGTGCAGGTAGACGTCAGCTTCTCGACTTCAAACTTGAGATCCTGTTCTGTCCGTTTATGGGACTTTTTGGCAGACTCGAGTGCCTTGGCAGCTTCTTCAGCCTGCTGTGACATTGTTGATTTCATCTCGGATAATTTGTTCTTTGAAGCCTGCAGCTCTTTCATTAGCGTTGTATTCGTTGCCTGAAGATTGTCTCGTTCAGCCACAATATGCTCTAGATCCTTTTCCAGCGACGTTCGTTTGGAGTTGAATTCGTCCACAGCACCACACAGCATGACAGCCGACGTCTGTTTCGATGCAGTGTACTCCTCCCGCAGAGTGTGAAGTTCATCTGTAAGTCTCTCCTTCTCATTAGAAATAGTCTCCAGCTGAGCAATAACCTCAGCCTGGTGCTGTAACTGTTCTTCCAACCTGGCTTTCTCAGTTGTAAGTTGTTCTATGGTGAGCTCGAGCTCCTGGGTTCTCTCATGCTCCACTTCCAACTGAAATGCCAACTTTTCACACTTCTCCATTTCCTGGTTCAGTTGCTCCTTGACCTCCACCAGTGCTTCTTCGCTCCCAGTAAACCGCTGCTTAAAGTCGTCACGGTCTGCCTCGAGGGACGTCACAGTTTCCCGAAGTTCATGCACCTTTGCTTCGGTCTGTTCTAAGTTGATCTGAAGCTCTGCCGACTTTAACCGACTGCAGGCAAGTTCATCAGACAACTCCGCACACCTCCGAGTTTCCTGGTCAAACCGGGTCCGAGTATTTTCCTGCTCCTCTTCTGCCGCAGCAAGAAGACGCTCCAGCTCATGTTTCTGCTGCAAGGTTTCTTTGAGAGTGGTGTTAACATCATCGAGTTTGAGCTTCGTCAGCTGAAGGTCACCTTCCAGCTCAACGGACCTCAGATACTCCTTGTCGACATGAGCTGTTAAATCCTTGGATTTCTGTACTTCTGTATCAAGCTGGGTCCTCACAGTATTCAGCATCTCCTCGGTCTCACTGATTTTCACCTGCAGCCTCTCACTGGTTGCAGCACAGTCGCCGAGGACTGCAAGCTCCCTCTCAAGTTCTTCCTGCCTCATCTTTGATGCTGCTAAGTCAATCTTAAGCTGTGCCGACTTTGACTGCTCACCATAAAGCTGAGTTTCTAAAACATCAATCTTCGTCACTTGTTCATCCAGCAGTGTCTTTGTACGAGTTAGGTCATCTACAGTGCTAGTACACTCCAGTCTAAGACTCTCTATTTCTGCTGACGAATGCTGTAGGTTAGTTGCAGTTTCTTCCAGACGTGCTGTGGTCTCCTGCAAATTATGATTCAGTTCTGCAGATTTCAAAATCTCCTGTTCCAACAATGACTTGCTGTGACTCAGCTCCTCCTCAGCCCTAGTAAACTCAAGCTTAAATTTTTCTCTGTCTGCGGCAGTTTGCTGCAGGTCCGCAACAGTTTCTGCTAGGTTTGCTTCTGTCTGCTGCAAATTATGATCGAATTCTGTGGACTTTGCAGCTTCCTGATCCAGCAGTGTCTTCGCGTGGTTTAACTCTGTTTCAGCCCAACTGAACTCCAGTCTGAGCTGGTCCTTTTCTGCTACCATCTGCTGAATGCTGACTATGCTCTCTTCCAGTCTTGAATCCAAGTGCTGAGATCTCATGATTTCCTTGGCCAATCTCGACTTTGTCTCGGCCAATTCTCCGTTGAGTCTGTCTCTGTCTCCATTAGCCTCAGCTAGTGTTCCACAAAGACTGTCGCGTTCCTGCTGCAAGTCGTTCTTCTGCAGTTCAAGTTCAGCTGACTTCTGCTGAAGCTCAGTCTGCCAAACGGTCAATTTCTGCAGTTCGGTTTCTAGCATGTTTGACTTCATCCGTTCCGTAGTTAACTCGGCCGTTAAATCTTTGCACCTTTGAGTCAGCTGCAATCTTCTGGCATTAAGTTCCTCCTCTGTGGCGATCAACTTTGTCTGCAAATTCTGCTTCTCAGAGACCGTGCATTCTAGACTGGCCAAAGTCGCATCAAGTTTATCCGTCGTCTGCTTAAGGGAACTCTCAGTCTCTTCCAGCTTTGACCGTACTCCAGCGAGCTGTGCTGCAATGCTCTCCGACTTCTCTGTTTCCAGGTTGAGCCATGCAGTGGTCGCAGCTAACAACTCTTGGCTCTGGGTTAGATCATCGGTGCATGATGTTAACTCTGTGGTCTTCTGCTCAAGCTGAGTCGTCAGCTGCTGCAAAGCATCCTCACAGCTTGACTTGAGGCTTGCTGATTCTATCTCCTTCTCTGTCAGCTGCCGTCTTAATTCCTCACTCTCAAGCGCCAACTCATTACTCCGCTGTTCCAGATCACCCCTTGTGCGTGTCAATTCGTCGACGAACGATTTCAGCTCAGCGACCTGGTCCATCTGCCCCTTCAGATTCGCTGCTGTCACGTCAAAATTCACCTGCAGGCCACTAAGTTCCTGATCCTTCTCCAAGAGATGTTCATTCACTTCACGATTCTTCGACTCCAGCTCTTCAATGTGCTCAGTCTGCCGCTTAACTTGCTCCAAAGCATCACCAAAATTCACCCCGAGACTGCTGAGTTCCTGATCTTTCTCCAAGAGCCATTCTTTTATTTCACCGTTCTCCGACCTTAGCTCCGAGACTTGCTCCGTACGCTGCTTCAGCTGCTCCGAAACCTCGTCCAAATTTGTCCTCAAGGAGCCGAGTTGAGCATCATTCTCCGAGAGCCGTTCTTTCATATCGCTGTTTTCCGCCTTGAGTGTTTCCAGGTCAGAAGTAAGTCCGGTGCACGTTGCTCGAATTTCCTTCTTCTCGTTTTCCAGAGTCTCGATGTCAGCAGAGAACTGCTGGATCTCAGCGGCTGTGGCTTCCAGCTGCTCTTCGAGCTCATCCTCACGAGCCTTGCTCTGCCTCAGTTCTTGCTGCAGAGCCTCAACGGTGGCCGACGACCTTGCGGCAGAGTCCTCGTGTCTCGCACACTGTGTCTGAAGCTCGGATATCAGCTCGTTGAGATGTGCAACCTCCTTGCGTGACATCTGCAGTTTGTCTGTCAACAACAGTAACAACCGACAAATAAATATCAACTTATAGCTACAGCACTGGAAAAAGAAAGCATCAGATAAAAAACAGAGTGCCGAACAATATGTTTATCATAAAACACAAGTTTAGCAAAATTGTTTTCCAAACTACACTGGGCGTTAAGCAACTGTAATATGGACAACTTGGCGCCAAACTCCACCTATGGCATTTACTCACTTTGGAGATGACCCCCACCCCGCCACACACAAGTCATGTGCACTGCTACTAACAACACTAGAAAACAGAAAAAATCTAACAATACAATTGCTGTAATAAAATACCTACATGCTTGCACTCACACATAATATGAACAAATATAAGACTCTTACACGTTATACCAATTACTAAACTGAAAACATCTGACTTATAACTAAAAAAGGGCTTCATTAAGGGCTTCACTTGACAAACGACTGGGAAATGGATTGGGTCTATTCTACAGCTCTGAAAATATATCTCTGCAGATAAATGCAATGTATAAACAAACACCAAAAAAAATTTTTAAAAAGTGAAATCGCTTCTTGTTTCTGTTCACCAGGTGACAGCAACAATCTGCAACTGCATGTTCTGGCTGGGGATCAAATCCTTTCTCATTGGATCCCACAACGTTGAACTGTTTAAGCAGAGTGCACGAATGTGACAGATGACAGACCACGCCCTGATTCTTTCTGAGACTTTGGCGCTTTATAAATCATTTACTTACTTACTTACACTAGCGGTACAGACAAAATGAGTAGCACCAGACAGAATCTCTTGCACTAGAGCGATTCCACCTACAAAATGCACAAAGACAGACATCAGGAATGGTTGGTATACAAACAGACCTTCTAGCTGATGAAGTTGCGTACGACTGGCCTCTATGTCAATGACATATCTCTGATCGTCAGATTCTTTCCTCTACACAGCAATCAGCAAAGTTCAACTCATTCACAACCGGTGTTCACAGTGAGTTGGGGTATTCATTCACTCATTCATTTCTGGCAAGCACCACTAAGAGTGCGTAGCGCCGAATGTAGACATCGATCTCCAGAGTGGACGGTTCTGAGCCAAGTCAACTGCGTCGTCCATACTGAGGTCGCTAAATTTCAGATCCTGCTGAATGATTTTCATCCAAGTAATACGAGGACGTCCCAGTGGTCTCCTCCAGTTTCCTGCAAGGGAAGCTGCTAAGATCTGTTTTGCATCTGTTTCATCAGGCATTCGTGCAATGTGTCCGAACAGGGACAGGCGCCTTGACTGGACTATGGCCGAGAGATGGAATATGAGATTGAGAAA
>Ga0209367_1003579_pt1 | contig 21163 bp, 21 predicted proteins | sample WorMetLIZISLAND2_FD_187412 | JGI IMG/M metagenome (GOLD analysis project Ga0209367, IMG submission 187412) | Marine gutless worms symbiont microbial communities from Max Planck institute for Marine Microbiology, Germany - Olavius geniculatus... ...
CAAAATAGGCCATTCAGTGCCATACGTGGTTAAAATTAGTTAAAAGCAGTTAATATATGTATTAAAAGCAAAGTTAAAATACTTGTTAAGATCAAGGCTATTGAGCTAATGTAAAAACATTACATATGATTGTAAAAGTTGACATCTTTAACATATGCGATGATGTTGCGAGATGCAACATTTTCAAAAACGTCCTTGAGTGTGTCCACTGCAAAATATCTCTGATGTGCTGCACTGTAACGGGTGCAGCCTACCAACATGTGCTTCACTGCGAGCGGAGAATGGCAAGCTTCACATACCGTAGAAAAATATAGCTGTAAACGACACAGTCTAGTGGCAGGACCTTAAGCGTGAGAGAGGGAGTAGAAGTTTAACAGAGGTTTAACATTCCACTCAACACATTTTGGTCATTTTGGGAATGGCCCTCATGTACAGTACACAAACACATAATAATGAAACAGAAAGTTTAACCTTTACAGAAAAAACCTGATATGGTACACAAAACATGAAAAATCGAACTAAGCCTATTATTGTATCCCGCTGTTATGAAACTTGGCCATGGGAATGGCAATCTACCAGTAAGCAAAAAGTCATGGTCCAACAATTGCCCAGAATTATTCACATTTTGGTTACAAGTCATAAATTGATAAAAACCACAGAAAACAAAAACTCAAACCAATAGCAGCAGTTCAGCAGTAATGATAGACAGTATTATACCATACCTAGCACATGATGCATTAACCCCTCATACATTGATATTACTCCTTAACTCTAAACCTACAGACCTTTCTTGTTTAAATTCTACCTTCTCGTCTGAATTAGAGCTGTCAAATTAATGCAATTGATTAATGCGTTAATGCATTAATAAATTAACGTGCGTTAAAAAAAATTAATGCATGTTTAAAAAAAGTAATGCACATACGTAAATTTATGTTAATTTACTAAATTCTGTGTAGCAAAAGTTCCAATATTCCATTAAACTGTGGTTATTTGACAACTGAATGAATTCAAGTAACTAAACAGTAGTTGCCATTCCATCACTATTGTAAATAAATAATTATTCTGACGACAGGCTAATAGATTTCTATGCTAGTTATGACGTCAATTAGTGTTGATTATACGTTTAAAAATATGTTTCTAACTTTCTTATATTCTACAGGCAGGGACCCCCAAACGTTGAGGGGCCTGGGGTAACTTACCCCCCTACTCTCCCTCTTGACAAGCCTGAGTGTGTTAATGACGCATGAATTAATGTGATAAAAAAATTAACGCACTACGTTAATGAAGCCAAAAAATTAACGCTTTGACAGCTCTAGTTTTAATTCATTTATAGGAGCAATACGGTATTGCTACTAAAAATGTTGACTTTGCATTACTGCACTACCCTACAAGGTATGATAGAGCGTAATAAAAAAAGATTTTCCGTGCTGACCTGTGTGAGCTGGGCTCTACTGTTAGCGTTGTCTGGATCATCGGCAGCAGTCCTTGCAGCGGCTATGAGGTTGGCCGACTTGTCCAGTATGTCATCGGCAGCATCGACAACATGGCTTGGTGTAACGGAACTGTCCGCTGGCATAGTTGCAGCGATGCCTCGTGATGAAGCCACAAGCTGCTTCAATGCATCTGCTGTGTTCTGTGCTGCATTCCCTGTGTCTTCACTATTGCCCTAATCACAACCATTAGGCTCAGCTTCCATGCAAAACAAACAGGGTGTAAAACGTATGAGTATCGAGTAGTGCACAGAAATGCACTGAAACATATACGCTTTCCACGGATAAAGCAATACGACAGTTTTCGGAAATAATTTGGCAGTCGAGTATGGCCATGCTAAACACCATATTTCCAAGTGTTTCACACGGTTGCCCTTCATTGCAGTAATTAAGGTCAATCGTTTGCAAAGCTGCCCCTGAACTTAATCTATGTAAAGCATGAAAGTTTCACACTTTTGCGTGTCAACCGATAATCAAATGTACAAAAAGACATTTTAGGTAATGTTATGTGAGTGTAGCCTTGAAAGGACACCTTAAGTTGTCTGAACAAAAATTGTGTAGAACAGACAAATAACAGCAGATGTGTGACGTCATGTATCATGTCACTATTATTAGACTAATATCTGATAACTCTTTCAAAACCACACAAATATCATGTAAATTACATAACATAAAACCAACTAAAAAATGTAAAATAACTTGAATAACACTAAGGTGCAACATGACAAGTAAAACTTATATATTAACTCCATTAATTCAAGTATAAGAAGTCAACAAAACTACAACAAATGCATTCTTTCTATTTGTTACAGTATCGGAAATTGAAAAAAATTAAGAACCTGAGCAGCGGCAGTGAGCAGTTGTGCCATCGAAGAACCAAGTAGTTTCGACGTCGCACCGAGCTCTGCGGTACACTTCTCCACCTTATCTCCGGGAAGTGGAACGAGCTTTCCAGCAGCCAATGACTGCCTGACCTCTGCCAGGTCGTCCTGTAATGTCTGCACCTGGGAAAGTGCTGCTTCGATGGGAGTCTGCTGTGGCACCTGTGCTGGACTAATGTCCTGTACCATACCAACTGCAGCACACAACTCGGCCAGTGCTGCCGACATGCTGCGTGAACAGTTGCTTAGACCGAGAGCAGCGGATTGGTCAGCGACTGTAGGCAGGACAGCTTGCACGGTGTCCACCAGTCGACCACCATTCTGTGGCATATACCAGACACTAACTCCAGTGCACTAACTCCAAAGTTCACTCATTTCATTAATAATTACTTACAGCAGCTGGATGACAAAATGTAACCACATCAAACACAGATTTGAAAATTGAACACATGCATTAATCAACATACACATTTTTGCAGAAAAACAATTTTTTAATGATATAGTCTAATTGAAATATTTGTGCCAAATATTAAATATATTTTACAAGAAATATTATTAGATTTTGACCAATATAATGTACTCCTCGTGCGCATCATTTTCTTTTGTATTCTTTTAAGAGCTTTTTCGTTCTTTTCAGCTTGTATTAGAGACCAGGCGTCTAACTGAGACCCGTTTAATATAATACTAATAGTGACTGGCATCGAGGTGGTTATTCCCCGAAGTTCATAAAATATTGCCTGATTTTAGGAACTAAGAGGAAAAATTTCCAATAATGGTCGATGACGCTAGTTGCCATTTGTCTTGTTATAAAATAAGATAATGAAGTCACGATCTTGACCTTTTGAGATCACATAACGTCATCGGTCACGTGACCATTCGATTCCCTGTGGTCGACTTCCTATGGGTGGTCCACAGTGACCATGCTTCTATGTAACACTATTATGGAGATATGGCCATTTGAAGTTCTTCCAGAAAGGCTCTTCCAGGAACAGAAATCGGTCGTCGGTCAGTCGGTGCTCAATATTACACAGATCTAATATACTCCTCTTCGCTATGTTAGAAATGTAGTGCACAAGGAGTAAAAAATAAACTAACGATGTCCAGAAAAATATACAACAGTAAAAAAGCAGCACTCCAACAATGCAGAGTTCACATTTTGAAACCAGGCTTAATTTTCAGTAATGCTGAAAAACTAGACAAGTGAATAAAAACCTGAAAACATGTAGTATTAAACACTAGTGACCACAGCGACTGCAAGCCATTTAGAAATCATGAAACAGAAAACTTTATTTTAAAAATTATCAGTGTTTATGAGTCTAGATTGTCGCAGACAGACAGACCTGTATCATATCTTGAGCTGCGGAGACGAGCGCGAGCTGGACTTGAGTTGGGTCATCGTGTGTTGATAGTTGCGTCGCAGCACGCAGTGGCTGAATCACACGAGGAATCGTCTCATCTGTCATGAGTCGAGTCTGAGCCAGGAGCTGTGACTGTGACGCCACATTGCTGTTAGACTTGGCAGCAACTGTTGATGAATTCACAAGCTGTGTTGCTGCAGATGCAGCTCGTCTGCATGCTTGCTGTTTACACATGAATCAAACTGTTTACACTACACCATGTCTCAAAATAAAAACAGACAAAATTGTTTCTGACATAACTTTGTCTAATTCCCACCAACTTTAATAATTTTTGGCACAAAGATGGCCAAGACGATATTATTATGTACGGTGCACTCACTTACCACCTCACCTAATTTATGTCAATGCACTACTGTGTGAAACACAGATGCTCCAAATTGTTACATTACGCGGCGATTATTTGCATCCGATGGCTCACCTTTGCATCATCAATTCGACAGAGGGTGCGACGTGGTTTAATAATTTTGAGGTATTGAATATTTTATGCTGAAAACAGCAGACAACAAAATAGCTGGCTGATGAGCTTAAAACACATCCAATCGATGAATGGATGCATTTGATCAGTTGATCACTGATTCTGCTGTCAGCCATTGGCGTTGCATCTAAGCCATTGCATCTTTGTATGTGGAGCACACTTTGGCATAAATTTTAATTTGGAAGTAAGTTGTTATACAGACTTATAATTCTGTTAAATAATTCACATTTTAGTGTATTTTGTGCCTAATTAATTGATTACAGCATTTACTTGAGACAAAAACTCAGCATTATGCAACAATTTCGAGCACCTATGTTTCACATGGTAGTCCACTGACATAAATTAGGTGAGGTGGAAAATGAGTGCACCTTACATAATTTCGTTATCTTAGCCATCAACATGCCAAAAATTATCAAAGTTAGTTAAAATTTGATAAAGTTATGACAAAAACAATTTTGACTGCTTTTTTTGAGACACGGTGTATATCTGGTAATAAAATAATAGCCAATTTGTTCGATCTGACCCAAGCAACATACTTTGGTTAAAAAAGTTATAACAGTCTGCATAGATCTTTATGGGAAATTCGTTAACCGACGTTAACCACAGATCAACGAACTGATACTCAATTTGCTTACCCAATATGTATAAAAGGTTATATACCGAGATGGTTTAACTGTCTGCAGAAAGTGACCTATCTAGTAGTAACTACTTGATAGCGACACAACCGAAAATCAAACTTACCATCTTTTCATCGTAACTCCAGTGTCCTAACAATTATGGCTAACCAAGCCTCCACAAAAGCATAGAACCAATGCTGTTCTATGCATTTTCGATCTAAACTGAATGAAGTAAAATGAGGAGAGACTTGTCAAGCAAAAATGCTGGCTCAGAGCGAACATAACATGCAGCCATCCCATCTGCCTAGCTATACATACTCACCCACTGCAATGTACAACCCCAACCAGAACCATAGCCATAATCCTAAGATCTTTAACATTTTGAAGTGAAAATGGCAATCCTACCATGAGACAAAAAACTTCATACCAATTTTGGTTTTTCTGTGCCTTTTCATTTCCAAGTTAGCAGAACACATGGGACAGACAGACAGACAGACAGACAGATGGAAAACATCCATAATGCAGCCTACTAAGATGACTGCATAATAAGTAAAGAAAAACTTGCAAATATGTAACATCTGTTCTACCGGCATATATGTTATCACAATCCCACCTGTAGATTGCTGAGTGTCTGTTTGCGAACGACACAGGAAGCCGCAGCCATGTTAGTAGCTAAACGCAAGTCTTCGGCAGCCTGCTTTAAAGCCTCCTGTTCAGCCGACTGACCATGAGGCTTCCCCGCACAACTCTATGTGACAATCATGTCACCCTTCAGCTTATATATCTTTCATCACTATCTCAGCAGACACCAATACTGAGAAACATATAAGCAAACAAAACAAATACCTAGTGAATTATCGCTGCCACACTAGAAGACTAAACAGAAAGATGCTCAGAAAACTGGCAAAGCAATAAAGTGCCTATTGTCATGCAAATGTAATGACAGTGAGTCAAATGTCACACTGTCAGACCAGAAGTAACGAAATCGGCCTGACGACCAAACGGAAGTGGCCAACAGCACGGTACTGCCAGCTAAAGATGTTATCGGAAACAGTTATAAAAACCAGAACACACATCTGGTTACCTTAAATACTTATCGGTCTAAAACTATATTTATCAAACCAATGTGCAAATATAAAGATCAAAACATCAACAACAACAACTTCTAAATTCTCTTCCCAAAGATTCTGTGAACTTTTGTTCAGCATTATAATTCAAGTGTAGTATTCAGTGTGTTTATTTTTCCAGTTTTCTAAAAAAAATTCAAAAGTGTTTTCAGTGCTTGTGTTCTATCATTGAGCTTATCTTATTAAGGCCACCATAAGCACTCTTTGTGGGCCCTGCAAGTCTCATAACAGCTGAACAAATAAACTGATTAACTGAGTGAATGACTGACAGAGTGAATGACCTTAGCGACATCGACCATCTGAGTTGTAGCATCAGCCAGCAGCCTGGCAGCACTAAGCAGCTTGGAGCGTGATTCTGCATCTGATGTCGATTCTGCTTCCTTCTTCAGCGCATTTATCAACTGCGCCGTCGACTGCAAACGTTCAACATCGAAAAAATACCCACAACAAAATTCCTAATCAGTCATCTTGACATGCAAAGTCAAAAAAAATCTCAGTATCTAATATGACTTTTATTCTTATAAAATAAGTTCAAATTTTAAAAAACTATTTGCTAATAAAACATGGATAGTTGTGTGGTATTTATAGCTGATTTGTTACAAGTTACTGCACACAGAGGTGCAATGGATGATCTAGAGTTATAGAAAAATGGAGTAGAAGGGTAGGGAGTCAGGGTTGCCCCTCCCCAAAATTTTTTTTTAACATTTTAGGAAGAAATAATGCATTTTCGTGCAAATTTTTTAGTTGGTTATGAAATGTGTCAATAAAAAAGGGTGGCTGCGCCGTGCCTACCTTCCCCGCACCACACCCACCATGAATCCCACTGCAGACTGTAGTGCCAAATCACCAAAAGTGGATCTTTGGGAATTGTTGAAACAAGAGTTACTACAGGCTGGATGCATGCACATTTGGAGCAATATAGTCAGTGTAAGGAAGTAAAGGAATTGCATTAAACTGAGCAGACTCGGAAAGCAAACCTCAGTGACGATGCGAGTTTGCCGCATCATCTCCGCTGGATCAGATGCACAACCAAACAACCTCTCCGATGCAACCAGTATTGACTTCACATCTTCCATCTACCAACCAATAACCACCAGTGTTGCAAGAAACCTCGGTTTTTAATCAGCCCAACTCAGTTGGTTTTTTAGGTTTTGGTTTTGGGGGTTTTCAAGGTTAAACCAATTTTTGTAAACAAAACCCAATTCGATAGGTTTTGGGATTTCTACCAGTTTGCAGCCCATTGATGTATATGAGTTTCTGTTTGTTCCTCAGTCCTCACAGCATAAAATACACCAACATTTGCAAATTTGTACCTTTGAATGCTTCAAAAACTTAGCTATAATAAAGTGTAATTTCATTATTACTGAAACAAGAAACTAAAACTGGACTAAATTTAGGGTGGGTTGTTGGATGTAACATTGGGAAATGAATCCTTGTTTACGTGTGCAATGACAACCTCGTAGTGTAAAATGTAAATACTGATTGACAATTTCTATCATTTGTCACATGTACTAAAAGTGATGACACACTGGCCAGTTTCAGGCAGCTGTTTCTGGCACCAGTCAACTGGTACCAGAAACTGGTCAGTCTGTTATACTTTTCTGGTGCCAGAAACCAGCGCCGGTTAGAGCATGTTCAATTTTGTGCCAAAAACCGTCTGGAAAGCTAAACTGTGATTGGTCAGTCCGAGCAGACGATAGCACTGCTCGTTTGTTTGTAAACAAAAATAAAAGATGAAGTGGAGTGACGAAAGTATTTTTCAACTCATAGAACAGTAAGAAAAAACGAATTTCTGTAAAATCGAAATTCATGTTTGTTTTTTTTCTGACGGTATCATTTGCTGGCTAAGTGTGTCATGGTTTCTGGCACCAGACAACAGGCGCCTGTTTCCGGCGCCGCCATGCCAGTTTCTGGCCAACGTGTCATCAACCTCATAAAAGCATAGAAAACCGTCTACTTCAGTTATACTTATCCATGTGGATCTTCTCTATATCTTACAGACTGGCTGTCATCATGCTTAACCAAAATATCTAAGACCAAAATGTCACAAAACTAAGGCTGCTACTGATTAAAAAATTTTTAATAAATTAATTTCCAAATCAGTATTAACCTTGTTGTTATTATATGCTGCTGAATTTCCAAATCGAAATTAACCAATTAATTTCCATGAATTTTTGGATAACTAGCACTTTCGTACCTGAAATCTTTCTTTCCTGGAAACGACCTAGAACTTTCATTACCTAACATTGATTATTAGGCCTATATTGTACACGATTTTTTGAGTAACGCGGGAAAGGGTAGAAAAAGTGTGCATTTTCAATGGAAAACTGGCCATATCTCAAACGAAATTACTCGCAAAAGGATCTGTACATTATGAAAAGAAGAAAAAAAAGAAATGGTGAGAGATAGGGCCAAGGTTATTACTAAGTATTAGTGGCATATGCCCTTTCAAATGAAATAAAAAAATCATCGACCTTGGATGACCTTGATGGTAAGTACTGCCCAAGAAATGTATAAGCTGTAAAGCGTCTTCCCTAGCGACAGCTGAGCTTCCTTGTTGTTATTATATCTTGCCAAAACTCTAGCTATATAGTAGTGATTTGTAGCCCTATGTAAGGAATTAAATAATGATCAATGTCAGGGAACAAAAGTTCACGGGGACGAAAGTTCGTTCCCGGGAAAGAAAGTTCTCGAGTATGAAAGTTCCATAAATCAATTTTTGTAGTCAAGAAAAACCGCAAAAACAGCAAAATTTAACTACTGGTTGTTGTTACTTTTTGCAAACTGAAGCAAAGTGATTCTGATGCAGTACAAAAACTGTGTAGTTAAATTTCACCAAACAAACACTATACAAGTAAAAATCTTGATGATATATCCAACAATAAATAAAATTAGATTACAAACGTTGTTCATCAGTCATTTTAGACTGTGACAAAGTCTGATATTTTAATCCAAGTTTAATCAATTAAAAAACTTCAACTGATCAATATTTTAAGCACAAATGCATTAAGTAACCATCAATTTCAGCAGCCATTCCATCACATGTTGGATGAAAACTCGAGCAAAGCTGACCTGGGTGCCTTGATACGTTGTGGTTGTGCCACGTCTAATGTGGTTCATAAGGTCATCGAGAGACCTGGCAACCTGTAGCGCTGCTTCCCTCAGACCACCCAGAGCCGCTTCATCACTGCACACATCCTGTAACACAATCATGTCAGTTCATGTTATGACGAGATGTAAGATTATCTTTCTCCATTTATCTTAATCCGACATCCACTAAGAACCAAGTTTGATCAACTTTTCTTATCCTAAATAATAAAAGTAGACTGAAAACAAATTAGGGAATTTCTAACCCTAAGAATTAAGAAAAAAAATGTGTATTCATTTGCACTGCAATTGTCTGGGTGTTAATTGGTAATGTTCTGATTAACTATGGTGTTAGCTGCCATTTCCAATTCTTTTTTCACATCTGGTAAATAATCAAAAATGTTGGTTTTTAGAAAAAAGTTAACACCAAAGTAAGTTATTAATTTGCACAGTTCTTAACAGACACAGCACATTTTCAAATAAAAAAACAGAAGAAACCGGTCATGCACACATAAGCAAAGATATTACAAAGCCGCTGAGTTACTAAGAGGTTATGTTGGTCCACGTTACACTGGTCTGCAAACTCTTGTGTATTACTGTAGAAAATAAAAAAAGGCCAGCAGGCCTTCCTATCAACCAATCTACTTACATCACTAAACAAATTTACCTCAGCTGTTTCAACAACTTCGTCGACGAAGCTAGCAACTTGTTTCACAGCATCGGCAAACTGTTCCTGACACTCTGGGCTGGAACCAATGGTCGGAGCTAGCACCTTGGTACATGCCACCAGCTGAGATGTAGCCAGTCCACACTGTCTGGCTGAGTCAATCACTCGTTCCTGGTCGGCTTTCCCTTCACACACGTCTGACACTTGCTTCGCTGTCATCACCAGTGCAGCAGTTGAGTTGGCTACGGCTTTAGCCATAGCAATCAGACGTTCCTGACAAACCATTATGTTTAAGATAACAAATCTCAGCGTCTGTACAGGAGTATAATAAGAGATAATTATATATATAAGACACATCATGACAAATTTTAATACAACTAAGTTAAGACTATTGCAATAAACTGTAACAAACTAGAAAAAAATTAAATGCAGGTGTAGCATAACAGCATTCTGACAATAAACTGTTGCAACAAATCAGCCACATTTAAACATGCGACTTATTAGTTTAAATGTTAACAAAAGTCAGCAGTGAAGCACTAAGTACTCATTGAGAATTGCAGCAGGTTTGTTGTAAAACATACCTTAAAGTCTCGATCAAGATCTGACTCGGACTCTATACACATGATGAAATCTTGGCTTGCTTCTCCCACCCGGGCAGCAGCATTCAGCAATGATTGGCGAGACTGCAATCAGATAACAACGTCAAGTCAAAACTGCCAACAGCCATCTACAAAGGACAGCAGTATGCTCCGAATGCTAATCAGATCTCAGATCTCAGGTTATACTACTTTCTCCTCTTGGCTTTCTTTTTGCAGCCTATTTTTCTGGAGTTATTCCACAATAAGTTAATCCTTGAAACAAAACTGTTAAAAATTTCAAAACGTCAACGACTCTAAAGCACCAAAACGCTAACAGAAATAACTTTCAGCCAACTTCTCAACTACTCATATTTAATGTGTTTGTACCTATTTCTCATATGCAACAATTTAAATAGCCCTCTCTGAAAAAAAATTAAAAACCCAAAAGTGTCTTACAGTTGGAATGACAGTTCAAAAAACAGAACATGAAGCTAATGTGCACTGCAGCTGCTGCTGATGATACCTCATCAGATCCAGGCCTAGCAACATTAAGCAGATCGGTAAAAGCTCCGGCAAGCTTCCTCGCTGCATCCATCAGTGCAGTTTGATTGTCACCATCCACTGACGCAAGAGCACAGACGTCCCGGGAAAACATGTCCACGTTTGCCCAACTGCATCAGCACAATTGACAACTGATAATCAAGGATACTGTACAATGTCCACACAATGCTAAAAAAGTCTCCACTTCTCACTGATGCTGTAACTAAGTCTGTTTAGTAACCCAGCATATCAGCACCTCATGGTTATCATGGCTGAAATTATAACAGATCACTGGTAGCCGACCTTATTGAGATCTGACCTAATAATCAAAAGCCTTCTACACAACAGAATGAAATCAAACTTTTCCACAATGTTTGTAAAAGTCACTATAACTCCTTGCTCAAATCAGCACTTAAGATTTGCCTTCTCAGGTGTGTATAAATAACTTGTAGTCAATGAACCATGTTTCAAGATGTAAGGATAGTTATCTACGTCACTGTGCCACAGAAATTACCAAGAGCATTCATTGCTGTTATTATCAATGTTATCACCACCATCACTGCTCTCTCCGCCACCAACACCAATAAATAACAAGTGACCAACGTAATTTGGTAATAGGCGCTGATCAACGCCATCTGGTGAATCATAAATAAGCTGCATGTTTTAGCTGGCAATTCTTCCCTTCCCTGATACAGTACGTCACTGTACCACACAAGTGTGCTGCCAAACGGCGGCTAAATTTGTGGAACAGTGGTGGACAATTTTGACAGACAGACAGACTATTTATCGTATGACACAAGACTGAAAATGGCTAGCCAGTTTTAGGCACGCCATCATTTATACAAGAAACAGCAACAGTGATGATGCATCAGAAACTAACATGGTCTGTATGGCTGAGTTGACTGCAATGTAGTCCATGTTATCAGGTCCGGCAGCTGTCAGTGTAACGAGCTGCGCCGTTGCTGCATTCATTGCCGATAGTTCCACACTCAGCTTCTGTCTTGATACATCCCTCACGTTGTCTATCCATTTCAATGATGCCTACAGCAGCCAACAAGTCCAATGTAATCTGGTAAGAGGCAGAATTGCTGTCACCGGTAGCACTAAATACCACTGAAAACTACTGTAAACAACCGAAAACTATGAAAAACTACCAAAAACAACCAACCTGTTTTCAGTAGTTTTCGGTTAGAGTCAGGGTTATGATTAGGTTTTCGGTACCAAAAACTACTATGAACATTTTCGGTATTTAGTGCCATCCACTGTCACCACTTGTTTCTGTTTGCTATAGGCAGTGCCCGAGCAATTTGCATTGCATGTTTTGGTTGTGGGTTCAATCCCCCCCCAATATTTACCCTTCTCTGGGGTCAGAGATCTTATCTAACACAATGCATCACTGGACCTGAAAAGATAAATGTAATTTGTTAATATACAAAAACAGCAAGTATATTTACTGGGTCCGAGCCAAGCTGAGGTGGTGTTTTGGGCTGATCGAATGCATTCTGAGCTGCATTCACCGCAGCAAGAGCATCGGAGATGTTACCAAGCAGAGCTCTCTGTGCCTGACCCAATGTACTGCGCAACTGAGCACTTTGACCCTACATAGCCAACACTCAAACTGCATGAGTGAGTGAGTGAGTAAGGTTCAACGTCCCGCCTGACGTGGTATAAGTCATTTCGAGAACGATCTTACCAGGCAATGCACACAACACTTAATAATGCAACAGAAAGTTTAACCTTTACAAAAAAAACTCAAAAATCGACCTGAACCTAAAATTTTAAGAACTGTCTATTATGAGTGTGCATACATAACAGTAATGACAGTTCTGACAATCTTGCCAGTTTTCCTCCAGACACTCATTAATCTCACGAAGTATACATCAAAGTAAATGAACAAGTAAAAACATAGACCCATATGGTGCATACCATTTTAAGATAAACCATTAATGTGCATAGACTGGAAAGCCAAGACGACTGCTGCCAGCGATCATGCCAACTGGAGATGAATCGTCGACCAATGTTCCGAATGGAACTAGAGAAACTAAGTCTAAGTAAGTCTAATTAATGTGCCAGTCACACTAGTAAAAGCTAAACAAGACTGTCTTAAGTAATTGTCTGAAACTGCCAAAGCCACATACAAAATCTCTGAGCTCATAAGGCAACGAGTTCCCAACTGGCAATCAAAAAAGACTGATGGTTGTAGGTAGTTAAGCACAAGAAAGTAGTAAACAAGAAAGCAAAATATCAATTCATATATTTACAAGAACAGAATGTGTACATGGAGCGTAATACTAATGCTTACAGTAGATATCATGTGTCCAGTATGAGCCTGGTGTGAGGTGGTTGAGAATTTAGCAGGTTGAACGCTGCCGACTGAGAAGCCTGCATGCCCTGACTCGCCCGCACGTAGCACGGCCGGTAAAGCCACAGACCCACTGTCTGCCTGGCCGAGGGATGATCCCTGAATCTGCATTATAGTTGCTCTGACCACACCATAACAGAACAACAAATGAACAAACATTTCTTGCAGTATTGCAGCCTCAGAAGACTAGATTGCTAACCAACAATACAAAATTGACAAAAAAATAAAAAGTTAGTAAAATGATGCCTGAAAGGTAACATAAAATTTTACTGGTAAATATTACATCAAGTGTCAAATAAAATGTTATTTGTAACTATTATTTATAAAAAAAACTATTCAGTTTATATATAATGTAAGAGTGACATCGTGGTTGTAGATATAAAACAGCACAAATCACGATTTAAGAATTCAAGCATCACCATTACACAACGTCAGAAGAACTGTACTGACTGTGTAATGGTAAAGTTTGAATTCTTACATCGTGATTTGTGCTGTTTTATATCTACAACCACGATGTCACCCTTACACTGTACAAAAACTTAACAGCTTTTTACATAGAATGTCATACTAATCTAACGTCTCATTAGTTAATTATAGCAATGTTATAAAATTTATAAATGTTTTTGTTGCTAGATAATAGCGATTTTTCGTATATTTAACATATGATTTTTGCGGGGGTGCATATATGTGCGCTTTCGAATAATTGCACCTTCCCATACCAGCCTGATCTTGAAACCCCCCCCCCATCTGATGCAAAGATCTTCAATACATCTCTTACGTAAGCCAAGTTCTAACCCATTATGTCCCAAATTTCGTTGCCATGGCAACAAGGGTCGCTCGGGAAAAAATTCGGTTGGCAGCATTCGATGGCCCATCCCCGAAAACCTCCCTATATGTGCAATAATTTTGCAGATATCTCTTACATAAGCCAAGTTATAGCCAATTTTGTCCCAAATTTTGTTGCAATGGCAACAAGCGTCGCTCGGAGAGAAATATGCCGTCATCATTTGATGGCCCATCCCCAAAACCCCCTATAGACGCAAAAAAACTCGCAGATATGTCTTACACAGACCGAGTTATAGCCCATTTTGTCCCAAATTTCGTTGCCATGGCAATGGGTGTCGATCGGGGGCAAATATAAATGACACCGTTAAACTGGCTGACCCAGAAAACCATACCCTAGAACAGGGGTCTCAAACTCGCGCCGGCCCGCGGGCCGCAGGCGTCATTTGCAGCCCGCAACACATTATCTGAAATTCTAAAAATTTAGGATAAAAATAACTCGTTTTATTCATTTTAAAGCATTTTTCCGGTAACCCAGCGAAACTACTATTTTTCTCATTTGCGTTCTCTTTAGTGGAACCGCATGCTGATGCTTGGCAGCGACCAAAGCTGGCGCTGGCAACTTGGACCATTTCTCATCTCTTCAGGTGGTAGGCCTAAGTGAAGTTAAGCCATGGCGGCTAAAAGATTATGCAGATGTCATTTGTAGATTTCTTGCAGAGTTCGACCGATGTTTTTAAAGACTTCAATAATCTTAAACCACATTTTGCACTCTTTGCCACTCCATTTGATGTTGACACAGAAAGCGTTTCTGAAGAATTCCAGATGGACATATTGGATTTGAAGTGTGACAAGCAGAAGCAGAAGTACACGGATATGGGTGTTCCTGATTTCTACAATTTTTTTAGAAGAAAAGTACCCAAAATTAGTCTCTGCAGCCTCCAAAATAGCCTAATTGCGATGTTTGGCTGTACGTACGTTTATGAACAGTTCTTCTCATCAATTAAGATTAACAAATCCGCTTTGTGATCAAGACTCACTAGTAAACGTCTGAATGCAACGTTGCAATTGGCTAACACCCGTGACTTCAAGACTAACGTCGACTCTCAGGTTTCTGCCAAATCAAGGGTAAGAGTTAGTCAGAGACGGGAAAAAAATCTGGTTCGAAACTACAGTGTATACTGTAAAAATAATTTCTGTCATTTGTAAGGGCCTATTAATTACTGCATTCGCTGCATTTTGTCGTCTCTGAAAACAATGCGGCCCACCGACTGAGTGATATCTTGCAGTGTGGCCCGCACCCCCAAATGAGTTTGAGACCCCTGCCCTAGAACCCAAAATTACGACTCTATATTATACATAGCCGGAGTTATGATGGTTTAAAGCACTGTTTAATTTTCCCATAGGCATCATTGTAATTTTTCATATTTTTGTGTAAAAATAGGTTAAAATGTTGAATTTAAATTTTGTAACCCACAAAAGGCACTTCCTTGCGCAAAACTGCGTCATATGAGCCATCGTGCGTTAAAATTCTCAGTCGTTTTTCCTGTAGAGGACGGCAAGAAAAAAGGGAAGAGAAGGGAAAGTACAAAAAGTCACGCAAGTGTTATTTTTCACCTATTCGTGGAGAAGCCCCCTGTGAACAGAGTTTTACCAAATTTTGCATGCCAGGAGATATGCCAGATGTAATCATCCGTGCAAAATTGAGGTAAAAAATTAACTGGTTTGGAATATGCATGGGATCAAATTTTGGGTCCTCCCATTGAAATGGCTGGTCACCCTTACAAAAGTGCTGCACTACCATGCAGCCTGTGACCAGAGAATGTGATAAAAACAGTACATATAAGACAAAGACCATAGATACCTGCAAACACTAGCGTTTGAATAATATCATATCATATCGTATCATCTCAGATAGTAAAACTTGCTAGGGGTGCCCTTCATCTGTAGCAGAAGCACCATAATATACCACCACAGAAATACACAATAATAAAAAGATAAAATTAAAAATTAAAACCGTGACTACTTTACTGGCTACTTCACAATTTAACAGTTTAGACCTGTGGTTCATGTAACATCTCACAGCAAAACTTTGAAGACACTGAGAGCTAGTAACCATGCGAAAATACAGCAACAGACCAAGACAGCTATAATACTTTCCATTTTGTTTAAATCGGCCAACTTTTACACGTTAGGCTGAATAACACAAAAGTGAATTACTGATGGAGCATGGCTCCTATGCAAGTCCAATGGACTTCCTGTCAAACAAGTGAATAGGGTCAGTTAATGTCAGAAGCAGCTATCTACTTACTTTGATGGCGCTACGCTGTCCTCATACATTGTCGACTCGTCGTCCGCCTCGATGCCCAGATAGTCTTTTGCTGCTTGCTACACAAAACAGCAATAAATAATCTGATAACATTTATAAATTTGTCATGCTGCTCCAAAAACTTAAAAGGTCACACCCCCAAAAGAATCCCAACAACACAGTCATACCAGAAATAGCAAAGAGCACAGCAACCCACACTCACACGAATAAGCAACTTACTAAGTCACACCAACCTGACCAAGGAATAGTTCACAATCCAAACCTTACAGAAAACTTCAAACAAACTGCAAATAACATGCATTCTCAGTCAATGGTTGACTGGAACATTTCAGAAAGTTACACCAAGCCGAGCTAATTACTTTAACATTTAAAAACTACTGTGACAAAGCTTTTCACAAAATTTGACATCTTCCTGTTGCCCAACCAACGGCGTTATAATTCTGTTGAACTGGTCAACTCTGCTGAAAGTCTTATTATTATCATTTTTACTTTCAATATTAAAGATCACAGGGTTAAAAACAACATTATTATTATTATTACAACTTAAAAGTGCTCCTGACTGCTGCAATGCTGTCACGATCAGTTGATCATTACTATTTGCATAGACTGTTAGGCTTCCTAAGACCAACAGCAGCAGACTGCTGTTACCAGTATGCAAACAACATGAAGCTGTCACAGTGTCAGTAATTCTTACAAACCACACACCATTCCACCCTCTCAGCCAACCAACTGTGTCAAAGCTCCTAAAGACAAACTCTAAATGACAGAAAATGTAAATCAGATGCAGCAAGTCAGTCTCAAAATGTAATTCAGAATTGAACCTTTTTCAAAATGATGTCAATGTAGCCGGAAATAAGCTGCGCAATTTGCTCGCCCTCGGTGGTCTGAACTGCATAATAAGAGTCAGCATAATCACCAAAATCCTGTGCAGACCAATCATCACAATATATGCCATTTGGTACAACTGTTAATTTCTATCACTAAATTCACATACAATATGTTTTACAGTAATTGTCAGACTTCTCATGTCAGTCAGTTGTTCACCACTGACTCTGACCATGATCAAGTTGGCATGTACCAGTAAAGCTGGGATTAATCGATTCGCTAATCGATTTGCCAAAGCGAATCGAAAAAGCGAATCAAATCGAAGCTTATTTTGATTTGACCTGCTAATTTCATGAAGTACTGAAGCCAAGTTCTGTGGGCGAACTCGTGTTTCTGCGAGCTAGTTGGCGCTAACTGCATGCATGCGTTCTCATTGCACACAACTTTGGATTAGTTTCAATTCACTATCACATTGTCATAAGCTTCCATATAAACATAACCAGTGACCAATGATGTTAACACTCTCTTCCATAACACGACTTTTTTACTTACGACTTTCCTTTGGTTGTTTGGGTTGATCCATACCGACGAATGTGACAGTACAGTAGTATGATAATACAATAGTACAGGCAAAAATTGCAATTCAGAATTCATAAAGGGTTTGAATTTCCAGTGAACAGTGGCATCATAGAAGAGTCAAAAAAAGTAGCAAGGCCGCAATTTTTATAGACAAATTTTTTAAAGAATTCTGACAAAAAGTTGCAAATTTTCAGCAGAAGAGATCACGGGTGCTCAACAATTTAATTTCCCCCTGAATTTTCCCAAAATAAAGGTTTTTTTAGCTCCAAAGTTTGCATTTTGAACGAAAAGTTTCCGACAAAATAAAGATTTTGATAATTTTTCGACAACCAAAAATTTAGGGTGGGCATCTGCCTTCCCCCACCATTTGATCCCCTACCACGACGCTACTGCTAGTGAATCAAATCAAATCAGAATTCTTCTGAATCGAATCGCCCACCTTTATGTACCAGTACATTCTGATAACGCACAATGTTTAGAATAAACTCCAAGCTGTTCAAACATAGACATATCACATCTAGCGCACATAATGATTAGTAAATAAAACATTAATACACTACTAGTTTGCGATACTACTTGACTGGCCTATGTTCTGCATTTACTCTAGATTAAGCTGAGTCCCCACTCCCCATTCCCCAAGGCAATATAAAACTTTGACAAATGATGCAGATATCCTTCGTGTAGCCCAACCAATAGCCTCAAATCACTGAAGAATACAACAGGTAGGTAGAAGACAATGAAGACAACAAACAAACCAGCGTGAAGCTGTTAGGTGAAGCGGCCCATCTCCGTACTGTTGTCAAATCCCACACTTTCAATATCTAAATAACAGTAACACGGCGTTTATTAGTATTGCAGCCAAATGACTGGATTGAGTAAAGAGCAAAGACAAACACAGCTGCAATCTTTGCACTACCTCGACATGGCAAAACCAGAAAAATTCTAACAAAACGTCAGCAAACCATCAAGGTTAAAACAGGGTTTTTAAAAACCTAACCCGGTGGATTCTATTCAATACTGAGTTTTTTTTCTGGATTAAACCCGTCTAGTTGAAAAAAGCCCAACTTGATGGTAAGTGTTTCAGTTATTAGAATGAGAACTGCTAGATACTATCCATATCATATAAATATCCAAAAATCTGCAAATATACAGCGATAAAAATTTCTAAAACTTAACTATAATAAAATATATCATTATCAGTGAAACGCTTTGGTGAGTTTTGCGGTGGGTTCTTAGTGGTTTTTAGGTGGGCTTAAACAGCAAAATCTTTTTGCTACGTGCCCAAGTGTCTCAAGTTCAACCCTGCAAAGCACCCAAACCATCGTCAAGCTAAGCACTCACTTCTTTGGTGTTCTCATCAACACGAACGATGCTCTTCTTGGTTATTCCCAGCAGACGAGGCACCAGCTTGTTCTTCCCTTTCATCTTCTCCTGTGATAAAACATAATTATAAGTATAATTATTTAATACACTTTATCTGCAAACAATGCACCATGTCAACAAGGTGGATTGATGGCATAACAGTAAAGTGTCAGACCACAGTACATATATAAACCAAAGACGTGGTATGCACATGGCCTATTACAGCTAGGCCGTGGTAGTGCTATTTTGGTTTATCATACCAAGCTCACGGCACCAGAATGTGTGTTTTGACCAAGCCATGGCAACGTGTCCATAGCAACATCGATGTCGCAGAGTTACAAAATACTGCAAAAATCCTTTATTATGGAGTGTTCGGATGCTGTAATTAACATAATGGTAGTTCTAATAATCTTCCCTGTTATCCTCCAGATGTACTGTGGTCAGACTGCCAATCAAGAAGTCATGGGTTTGACCCTCAGAAAAGCTATTAAGTGGTTACCACTTGGATGGCAGGGTGACCCATACTGACCACTGTCCAGACACTATGCACTTCCTTGACAATTCACGGCACTACTGACTATTTTAACCGGTACTCAACTAGGGTAACCTAACCATAGTACTATCTTAAATATAGCTTAGATATTAATATCAGTAAGCAAAACACAAGTATAAAAATTCAGCAGTTACAGTAATCAAGTGAGTGATAATAAAAAGACTACTGTTACAATTTTCAGGAAAGTTCTTGGTCAATTTTCCCTGAAAAAAAATTTTTCCCCGATTTTGAATAAAATCCCTGACATTTCCCTGACAGCTGTAAAATTCCCTAACATTTTCCTGTTTTCCTGACAAGTGGTCACCATAGAATGGGTGACTGTCTGCCAATGGGTAAACAATCTAGGTATATGACCCAAACCATGGTCAACTTGGCCTTTCATCCCTCCGATGTAGGTAAATCAAGTGCAGGGTATGTTCACCTGTGTGTGCATGCGATCCCATATGGCAGGAGATGCTCTGTAGCTCTGCACAAGTTTACCCTAAAAAGCTGTACACAGCCTTTAACTTGTTTTATCACAGTTTCAAAAACTACCAGATACCTAAAATGCAAATTTGCATGAAACAACACAACATGCTGCTCGAAGCAAAATTTAAAGTAAAGTTTTCAAAAAATCAGCATCAAAACTTGTCTCAAGAGTCAAAAATAATGCAAAACCTATCACCTTGACAAGAAAAAATGTGATGCCATAAGTCTTCAACGAACGTGCCATGTGAGTGTACTTGTATCTGCCCTCGACCTCGGACATTCCAACGCATGTTTTGTGTTCCTGCAGCAAACCAACACAAACATATCTTGAACACACAGGATCACAACACATGCTGAACTGATCTTATACTCCGCTGCTTGTTGGTTCATGTTCCTTGTTCACCCTGAAATCAACATCAGTTACCGATAATCTGTCTGAAAGAATATTCAGCCAAAATAGCTCAAATGCCTCCGAAGATCTTACTGTACTAAAAGTGACATCCATGCCGTCAATACATCATGTTTAAAAAATCTCCTTACATTTTGTCAGTGAATGTCTGATACTGTCATCACTACAGCATATACAACAGTTACAGCTGGAAATAATCTATATTCTGAGTCACCGCAGTTAAATATAATCAGCAAACTTAAGACACATCAATCTTTAGCAACACTGCACAGTACTGGAGGCGTCTGTGCCTCCACGATGGCAAGGCAGAATACAAAACATTTGGAGTCAAAGTCAAATGAAGTCCAGTGGCAAAGTGCTTATTAATACTGTGGATCTGAGCAATCCACTTCTTCCTCCACAACTTACTACTAAATGATCACGACTTCTTTCATGGATCTGTTGAAGACAAGTTAGTGGATATCGATATTGGCATACAGATGGTCGAGAAGAAATTACAGGAGCTTCGTTCAGACAAGTCTCCAGGTGCCGATGACATGTCACCAAGGCTTTTGAAGGCAATTGGTGATGAGATTGCTATTCCAGTGACCATACTGTTTAATCAGTCACTTGC
>Ga0209367_1003580_pt1 | contig 21162 bp, 12 predicted proteins | sample WorMetLIZISLAND2_FD_187412 | JGI IMG/M metagenome (GOLD analysis project Ga0209367, IMG submission 187412) | Marine gutless worms symbiont microbial communities from Max Planck institute for Marine Microbiology, Germany - Olavius geniculatus... ...
AATTTTCGTTACCATTGCGTTAAAGGGGGCATAAAGGAACCGCTGGCAAAGCGAAGATGGTGACGCCACCTGGCGAATAGCTTTGCCTTGGCGGAGGTACCTGCGGGTTATGACTGCTTTCTAGTTCGATATTTTTTTCCGTTATGTATTGCAGTATTAAGCCTGCAATCTGCTCAAGTCTGCGATGTAAAAAAAACAGCTAATTGTGCACGGGTCTTAAAATCTATACTGCTGCAGTGTGGTGTATAAAGTGCAAACTTGGCAAAGTGATTAATTCTCAGGTGCTTCAAAAAATTATATTAAAAGCATTATTGAGCTGCAACTTATACAGCTTTTGAAATAAGCGTTCTTCTGTCGTCGACTCCAAACAAAAACTTTTCAGTCTAATGTAATCTAAACTTTTAATGGAAAGAATCACATGCTTTTACTTGACGTATTTGCTAAACCAAGTGCTGCAGAATGCAGCTTTTTCATATTTATCAATTTTGTCGTAAAAACGTTCTGCTTGATGGTAATTGAAGTAAATACAAATTCGGCTATCACTACTCATATGCAAATGCCATGCTGAATGGTGTCACTAAAAATCATGTTTTTGTAAATGCAATTATTTTAAATCATTACTGATTATTTTTGCATTGACCGTTGATCGTTTATTTAAAACATTTTAAACGCTGAAAAGTGAAAAAAACGTCCAAATGCGTTTTTTGTAAAATTTGTTTTTAATGTTTGAGATAAACGTTCATAACAAGTAGCCTATCTAGCGCGATTGGTGTTGTGGTTGCAGTTGCCGTCGACAGCCCCGGCGTCCATTACTTTGCAACCGGCGCCTGGAGACACAAGCAAGGTAAGTCATTGATTAGGCCCACACGTCTTGTATACGTGTTATTTACCTGTAGTATGTGCACCGAGGAGCTCTTGCACGCTGCACCTGGACCACTCGGATTCATTCGATACCTTTGATTTGCTCGGTTACTTTAATTATTGGCCTACTGAGTTACGTGCGCTCGAGCTCATATGCTACGTCCCAGAGCTATGACTTCTGCCGTAGAAATAAAACTATTTCAGACAAAAGACCATGGAAAAAATCTTAGACTTATAGTAGACTTATTTAAAAGCTGACAAGAAACTTTGTTTGGCTTGTGTTGAATATCCAACTAGAATATTAAATAATACTAAAAATGCCGAATAATCCGATAAGTGCACAAATAATCCGCGCTCAACTCTTCAGTCTCGTGCTGCACTAAATCCTAATCTGTTCACTGTCGTTTCATACGTCATATAATTTTTATCCTTTGTTCCCTGCTATACTGCTTTCGTAGATTGGACCGATAAGAAGATCGGATTTGCCTGCTGCTTTGGTACAAGACAAAAATTTATCCGGTTTAAGACTAGGTTGCGAACTCTTGATTTATTATATGCTCTACTAGGCAAGTCATAGGTTGTCACCAGGTTTTAAGTTTTAAATGTAACGTAGTTTCCATGCTTTTTGTGTTTGCTGTTACGTATGATTTTATTTTATATTTTATTGGCTGCACATAAACGGTTTTATAACTTTGTGTTGGCCATTCGGCCAATATATTCTCATTTTGTTTGTTACTCACGTCATGCTACTTGTGCTCGTTGATAAAATGAAATAAATAAATAAATAACTTTAAACTTTTATCCGTGATTATTTTTGTATGGTGAGAAAGTGGCATTTGTTCTTTTATTCACTTTTATTTTCTTTATCTCTTCATTGCTTTCCTCAGTTGATCTGTCAAACATTCATTTAAGATTTTTGGTGCATTTTTAATTTTAAAACCACTTTGCACATTTTAAAGTAGGGGCCTATATTTTACAGTGTTTTTGCTCAATTTAGCTGCAGCCTATGCAAGAAAATTGCATCAAAATTTTGTATAATGTTGTAAAATATACATTTGTTTGTGAGGCTTACATGGAACTTAGTAAAAAACGAATGCGTGAGAATCATTTTTGCATTCTCTGTCACACGGTAGCTGGCAGAGCGCTGGTTTGATTTTGACCATGGACGCAGCGGATGCACATGCCTATGGTTAATGTTTTTAAAGGCAGGCTCTACATATTAAGTCGTACTCGGGTGGACTTATTTATTTGCCAACTGAATAATATACAGTCAACTAAAGTAAACGCAATGACAAAGGCGGGCTACCAAAAGAGCTGACGCTCATCAACGCTGGGCGCCCGTTTAACTATCAGATTATAACAGAAACGTGGTAAAATACGCGGCACTGTCGTGTCGATGTACGGTATAATCTCGGGCTGTACACGCTTACGTCTCGTGTGTTTTGCTGCTTTCTGCATCTATGCAGCCGTGCGGCGTGGACTATGAGCTAAAGACGTTCGTGGTGGATAGCCTCGAGGACAAGATTCACAAGCGGAACTCGGTGGTCCTGGCAATACGCAAGCTGACCTACGCGCCTGAGGAGCCCGCGCCGCAACCCAACGCCGAGGCCGTCAAAGAGTTCATGATGAGCTCCGGCAACCTCAGGCTCGAAGCTACTCTCGACAAGGAGGTCAGATCATCCACTGATGTAGTCCTCGAAACCAAAATCTGTCTCGAGGCGCCTTGACAACACAAAATAAAGTCTTGGATTTTGTCTTGGTTTTAATCTTGAGCAAAAATTCTTAGTCTTGGTCTTGAGAAAAAGTCTTATTAAAGACATCATTGGTCAGGAAAGCTTCGCTCTGTAGGTCTATCCTCCTACACAAGTGCATAGCTGCAAGTGTCAGTTTGGTGGTGTCGCACTAGTAAGCCTGCGGTTAGATCATTTGAACAAAATTGTATCAAGTTCTCTGCGTTTATTGACTTCTCGATATAATACTGTTGACGCTATTTACCAGTGACATGATTTCGAAAATCGATTAAAATTTGGCGCAGTTATTACAGAAAGCTCAACGGCGTACTTTTGGACTAGGCCCCTATTTATTAATAAATATTAACTTTATTATACAGATTAGAATGGGCCACAGTATTTGCTTATACCAACTTTTAAATAGTAAGCTTGGGTAGATTTTACTGACGGAAAGGCACACAGTAACATATGACGAAATGGACAAGGTGCAAGTTGATATTTGGAATAGAGGCCTTTAGGAGATGGCCGCTGCGGGAATAGGCCTACACGTTCTGTAGGCCTATTAGCAGTTTACATACAACGGCAAAGGGCATTGTGAGCTAGAGAAATAGGAGACTGCTATGGTTGTGATGCTGTCATTCACAGAAGTACTATCACGGGGAATCGATCGCGGTCAATATTCTGGTGGACAACAACACGCCGAAGCATGTCAAGAAAATCAAAATTTCAAGTAAGTTACAACTTACATTTTCGTAACCTTATACGGAATATAAACACTCAGCGTGTACGGAGTCGGGGAGGGGGGTAACGCCACCTCAAACAGAAAGCAGATACAGGACATCGGTGCTGAGGTAGCTAGAAATGGCAAAGTCAAAAAATCGGAATTTTACGGCCAAAAATTTTGGGGGTAGGGTAGAGTGTTACCCAAACTGCAGAAAGGGAATCGACAACAGAATATAGTGTGAAAAATAAAAAAAATCCTGAAGATCGGTCCAGTCAAACTTCAGTTGCATGCCGGAGAAGTTCTAAGACTGTGCAATGGCCGGGCATAGGCCTATTGGACTTTTTGCCATTTTGAACCGCACGCCAAATTTGACCGGACACGGATTGAGCGGATGGCAGGTCTAGGCGTAGTAGAATTCTTATAAAACGGAGTCTTATATTCTGTTGGATACTCCTTCACAACAGTTACAGGGTAAGCCTGTTGATTATCTCTGTTCTTTTGTGTAACGGTCGGACTTTGTAATAGAATGACGATGACGACGATGTATTTGTAATAAAACTGGTCACTTTATTTACATGGAAAAGAGTTAGACTTAGACTTATCAAGTTTGTAGACAAACGATATAGACGTTTATTGAGTCTGACAAACGTGTCTACTGAGTATAGGCCTACAACAACGCTATATAACGACGTCGTTTATCATCTTCAAAATGTATGTTTTAAATGACGTGCATTTTTAAAATTCGTGAGAGTGGTATTTTACCGGCTGCAGAGTATATTATAGGGCCTAACTCTTTTTTTCTGTCAGAGTGGATAGGACAGGGCTTGGCATCTTGTATTTGTCGGCAAATTTTTGTTTCAAGACGGGTTTATTTCGGCTAATAATTGTTGTTGTTTACGCCTTTCTCTGTTGTGTATTTGTTCCATGTGCAGTTGTACAAGTGGCTGATATACTTCTGTTCAGCAAAGCCACCTACAAGTGCACCGTCGCCGACATCGAATGCGAGTTGGTATAATTTTACAAAATAGGCTATATCACAGGCGGTCTTCAATTAACGCTGCAATCTTCTTAAATTGCATTTTTTATGATTCGCTGTTGGCTTGCTATATATTGTAGTCCGTTCGTATTTCAGCAGATTTTAAGATCAGTTCTAGACATAAATGTTGTTTATAATGCAAACATTAGAAACCAGCATCAAAAAATCTCTCTTTGATTTAATGTTTCCTTTTCTATCTCCTCATTGACTATTGTTACGGTAGCCGTACAAATAGCCTGTATGCTATTTCAGCAAGCAAATCTCAATAAATTACTCGAAGGGTGCTTGTCGTACCATCGCAGAGACACTGCCTTAGCCAATACCTACGACTGTCAGCACACTTGGGTGATCGCTAAGGCCGCCTAAAACGACTACCAGATAAATAGCCGGAACAGAACACGCGTTTTTATCATAATTATTGACTTTATTTTTACATCACGTGTTCTTATTGCACTGTGCAACTGCGATTTCTGTCAGTTGTGTTTTTTGAAGAAATGTTTGATTTGATCTGATTCGCACAGCGACGGGTTTCCTATTCTGCCGAGTCAGACGGGGTTCTGTAAGGTCTATTACTTGACACCGCTGTTGTCAAACAATCGCGACAAGCGAGGATTGGCTCTCGACGGAAAGATCAAACACGAAGACACGAACCTCGCCTCATCAGCCATGTAATTGTTACTTTTTATAAATTGACTACCTTGACTCTTTGTCCCTCTCTCTCTGTAGTCCCACTAATCTCTGTCTTATAGAACTTGTAGAATTTTATTTTTGTTGAAGGCACAGAATATACGTCAGCAAGTAATTAAATAAGTGAAGTTATAGAACGCTTAATGTCGGCATGAAAAGGGCCGCCGAATTTAAGGCGCTATAGAGATACGATGATTTTTCCATAAAGAGCTATTCACAACCTTTAACCTTTATGCTAACAGAAAAAAACAAGGGCGGCGCGCAGAAATGATATTATGGAGTCAAATGTCAGTGTTTGTTGGCTTTAAAATGGCCTTATAAACTAAACAGTTGACAGTCGTGTTTAATAATTAGCCTAAGTTTGACAAATTCATCAAAATACAACCTGATGAATTTGTCATACTTATTAAGTTACGTTTCAGCCTGTTGTCAAACAATTGCGACAAGCGAGGATTGGCTCTCGACGGAAAGATCAAACACGAAGAGACGAACGAAGAACGAAGAAACGAACACTGTTCAAAGACAGTTAAAAGTCGTAGCCCAGTGCTCCGTAGCTGTCGACTGAGCGAGCGTTAAATGAGAATAATCATAAGAAATATCAAATTATAAAAGACAATGATAAAAATAACGTTTATAATCAGCTTACATTTTCTAACGCAATCACTGTCATGCAGAGCTAGATTTAGGGCGACAATGATTATGATATATGATAGGCCTATGTATGACAGTAGTGCTCGTCCGCTGTTTCAGTGTTCGTGATGGTGAGAGCCAGCTTGAAAACCTCGGCATTACCGTGCAATACCGAGTCAAGGTCCGTCTAATTGTCGGCTTCGGATGCAGGTAAAATGCGCGATGTCAAGATATGTCTGCCATTTACGTCAGCTTGACATTTAACATTTTCTGGCTGCATTTATTATGCGGCCTTCGTAATGACCGCATTACCGTAACTGTTTATCCATTAGTCCGTCTATCTGCCTGTCTGTCCCATGCGTGCTTTTAACTCAAAAGAAAAAGAAGCGCAGAGAGAGAAAAAACTTTGCATGAACGTTTCGCACAGCAGGACTAATTAGGCCTACCGCGTCAAAGAGGGGTACCCCCTAAAAACGTAATTTTGCCATTATTGGCTCGTTTAGCGTGAAAACGGTTGCATGTAAGTACAGACATGTTGCTTATCATAACAAGCACTGGTGACGGGCTTTTTAGTTTTATTAACATTGATGACCTTGAACGACTTTGAACCCCCAAAATTAAGGGTTTTCGTGAATTTTTCGTGATTTCAAGCTGCGACACACATCTCAAGAGTGAATTGCGCCAAATGACTAGAGATAGACCGAGACAACCTGCATATAAAATTTTTTAGCATTAAATGTAGATTTTAGCAGTCTAAGTCCCGACCCCCTACGTTCAAGGAAGCCCGCGCATGCGAGCATCAAAGAGGGGTATCCCCCCCGAAAAAATGGTTATTTTACTGATATTAGCTCGAGTAGCGTGAAGACGGTTGCAGATAGGTACATACATGCTGCTTATCATAACAAGCACTGGCGATGGGCTTTATTTAGATTTGTTAACATCGAAGACCTTGAACGACATTGAGCCCCCAAAAAGGGGGCTTTTAGTAAATTTTTCGCAACTTTTGGCTGCAGCGCACATTTTCAAAGTGAATTGAGACGAAATTGTTGGAGATAGACCAGGATAACTTGCGTAGGCCCATGATTTTTTAGCACAGAACGTCCATATTTAACAATCCGTCTAAATTGAAGGAGTCTTCCGTGCGGAAGCCTCAAATTTGGGTACTCTTTCAAAACGCATAATTATTTTATTGCATGCTGTACACGATTGTTCAGGTGCTTCTATCGCGCGCGTCACCTGAGCTTTGCTCAAATTACTTGTAATGGTCCATTAAGGCCATCATCAAACGACAAAACCTTTAGAAAGTTATAGCGCCTGGCTCGCCCATGTAGTTGATTTCTCGTCCTGCCCTGCTGTCTAACTGTTTTATTGTCTTGAATTCTTTTATTCAGGTTTCTATCATTCCTTTTGCCTGTATAAGAATGTACGTTTATGACGACGTATTCAATAAACCAACTGCTACTGCGGCGTCCTGACTCTAAAAGTAAGCAGGGCGCTGGCAGAAAGTTTTCATTTTATGACAGGCACTGCTAACTTAATTCCGACAGAATTCCGCCGGGCAGTAATTGCCACGACTCCCAGTCCCCACTGATCTGCTAGCGTTGTGTGGTGTAGGCTACGCGTTATGTTAGCCAGTGAGTGTTTCGTTAACTGAAAAAAACGAAAACTAATTCAATTTCGTAAACCGAAACTAAAATGAAAATGAAAATTATTTTTTGTCAGCGACGTGACGGTCGAGCTGCCGTTCACGCTAACCCATCCGAAACCGCCGGACGAGATGATGGCATCAGCCGTGTCAAGAACGCCCACCTCGCCCAACAGCGCCCTGAGGAGCTCCGTCAACGCAGACAACGGCGACGCTTTAGCTGTCGATCCTGAACTCATCCATATCGACACCAGGTACGATGATGCAACATTTCGATTGGGCGTGTGCTTGTCTTTCTTGTCTGTCTCTTATTTTTTTCTTGTATGTGTCATGTTGCGTGATTTAAGATTAGGCCTATGTTTAGGACTAGGCCTAACCACTGTCTGGAGCGGCATAGGGCCCTAAGTAAGTTTTAAAAAAACTTTAAGTATTAAACACTACACGGTGTTTCATAAAAAGGTACCCTTTTTCCTTCTTTCAACTGCGAAAAGCCAGTTTGTACTCACGACACATTATGACGTTAGCATTACATCACGACTAACAAAAAATATTTAACTAACGGTCACATTTTGGTGAAATATTTTGAATCAGTATATCTTCAGCTACATCTGATAAAAATTTCATGCAAATTGATGACCATTCGACTGAGTTATAAAAGAAACAAAAAGGATACCTTTAATGAAACACCGCGTATATTGGTGGCGCTCTTGCAGCATACAGTATCTCTAGCACTATGTCCGCAGTAGTATACAACCTAACGTTTCTTAACTCCACGGGCCCACTCAAGCGTGTCCAAATGGATCGACCGTCGTCGACCGTAAAATAAATATGTAGTGTACGCTTGAATCTCCAAACATCATTGCTTTTAAAAAATAACTTCTATTATGTATAGGGCCTATAACGTTGTTTTCTATTAACTTGCTCTTGATGTTACCAATTTCTTCCGTTAACACATAAATTAATGTTTAACTATTTATGGTAGCTAGCTTATACTGAATGGTTAAACCATTTGTGGCAATGACACTAAATTGCCTATTTATATGATTTGCCATTAAGAAACTACTCGCTCACTCAATTTTTGTTTCATCCAGCGGCGGCAAGGGTTTAGGAGTAGCAGAAATTTGCAATATTCTGACAGACAGCTGTTGCAAATTTCCGACAAAGGAGACTATGGGTGCCCAAAATTTTAACTCTCCTTTAAATCCTCCCAAAAGGGGCTTTCTAACCTAAAATTTTGCATTTTTAACAAAAATTTTCCGACAAGCAAAACGTTTTCGGACAATTTTCCAACAGCGCAAAATTCAGAAGGCAATTGCATCCTCGCTGCCCTTTTCCTGTCATGACGTCACTGGTTTCATCGCAGGCTTATACCCAGTTTACACGATGAAGCTGGCTTGACGAACACACGACGAGCGCTCGTCGAGCCAGCTCAGCTTCATCGTGTAAACGGGGTATTAGTGGTGAGAGTCGACATACCAGCCTAGGCGGTGTGTGTGCTAATTGTTGTGCGTGTCGACAGCGGCGAAGGTTACTACGCCAACCAGGAAGACGATTTCATCTTCGAAGACTTCGCGCGGCTGCGACTTAAGGGCTACAGCAGCATGGATGAAACTGACGCTTGACTGGACATAGGTCTAAACACGACTGCAGGCCGTTGGTTTATTTGCGTCTTTTTTAACTGGACATATTCACAGGGGTGTACCGGTGACCCTCAAAAGTGAGGGACACCTCGGCAAAATATCGCTTAAATTTTTGCGTTTTTCATCAAAACTATAATATGCAATGTAGTTGCCATATTATAACACAATGAAAATTATCGTACATTAGTTTCTTGCAAACGGTTATAGACAGACAAACAAAAGACAGACAGACGACCAATTTTTCGCCTACATAAAATATTTTACATGGATTTTAATAAAATGGACAAAACACGCGTTTCCTCCTGGAAAAAAGTGCGGCGTCTCTATTTTAGGCCTACCCCACTACACTCTTGCATATTCAGCGGCTTATTTGTCGGATGTAAATTTCTGTCTACTAAACTTGAAAACCACGTAACACGGTTGCACATTTAAGTCGTTTTCTGTACTCTGGTTTTCATACAATTTGTTTTAGCTGCACTTTTTCGGCAAGTTTTTCGTGATAAATGTGCACGTGTAACATACAGGGTGCAGCAAAAAAGTAGCCCCCTAAAGTTTTTTGCCGTTTTCTCAGCAACCGCTTGGAATTGTAACATGGAATTTTACAGGTTCATTTACAGAAACGTTCTACATCTAACTACTAAGTGAAATATGATTCTGTTAAAAAACGACGAAATTATAGACTTCTGAACATGACCGCCTACCGATTTTTCACCATTAAAAATGTTTAAGCTAAAAATGCTATTTAATTTTCAAAAACCGGTTACCACGTTACTGCCGATGACGTCACAGTGACGCTCTGACAAACAGTAATTTTTTTTGTTTATAAATTATCACTAAATTGTCGTTCTTTTAAAGCAATCGCCGGCTGCCCACCGGATTCATTTTCCAGCAGGACAGCGCACTAGCACACACAGCGCGCAGCGCAGGAAACTGACTGCGGGCCAACTGTCCAGATTTCATCAGAAAAGACCAGTGGCCTTTAAGTTCGCCGAATGCAAACTCGGTGGACTATCACGTGTGGTGTGCAATGTTGGAGCTTACCGCAAGCTTAAAACAAAGCCAAAAACAATCGCGGAACTCAAGGAATCGCTTCAGGTTATCTGGAGTAACCTACCACAAGGACTGATCGACAAGACTGTGAAAGACTTCTCAAATTAAGCGACTGAAGGCTTGTGTTGGAGCTTGGAGCTGTCGGTGGACACTTCGAACATTCACAGTGACAATGGAATTTGGCATCTGATCATTAGTTAACTGTGTTGTTTGACTTGTTTCAACGATGTTATTGAACTGGTGTTGTAGCTTGAACATTTTTTCATGCTGAAAAATCGGTAAGCGGTCATGTTAAAAATCTATAACCTCGTCATTTTTCAATGGAATCAAGTTTTATTTGGCATTTAGCCATAGAACAATTAAGTAAATAAATCTGTAAATTTTCAGATTAAAATGCTAAACGGTTGCTGAGAAAACAGCAAAAAACTTTAGGGGGTTTTTCTGCCGCACCCTGTATAGTCTACTATACACAAATTGGTAGTGCTAATTTCATTAAAATTCGCAGTCGAACAATAGCAAAGTAGTAAAAGCACTATAGATGCGTAGGCCTAACGATGCACGTCAGTCACCAGCCTGACTGAATACACACTGTATTTGTGAGCTAAACGTTGAAAGTATACAGTGCCTCTTAATAACGTCTCCTCATATTGGATGATAATCGGAATTGGTCGACTACAGTAGCTAACTTTTGTCCAACTTAAAAGCTCAAAAACTGTTTTAACCTTACCACTTTGCCTGGTTCAGTGAAACTGTCTCACCTTGAGATTAAACCTAAGCCTATGCCACACAATGGATGGGTTTTGAAGGTTCTCCCAGAGTTACAATGCTAGGATGTAAAATGTAAGTATATTTTTCTCAGAGGTCAGTTTTTTAGACAGCGAAGTCGTTTACCATGCTGTCAGACTGTCAGGATCCATTTCCTACTCTTCTGAGCTAAGGCACTCAAACCACGTTTGTATTTTTATATTGTCGTGATGATTAAGTTTTCTTACAGAAAAAAATCAAAATGCTGACCGAACACTGCTTCGTGATATCACCTGACCATTGTATTTTATCGTCGTCTTTATTAATATGTGTTTATTGTTCACAGTCGCACATATTTTATTATATTGTACTCAGTTCAGTGGCATAGACAAGGGGGCCGGCTCCCCCCCCCCGATGTTCCATACAAGACAAGCACGCATTTAAATGTGGTCAGTTGATTCTCAGAAAAATAATTATAATTGTTGCGACTAGATCCCATATTTTAAAGGTACAATGCTTCAAACTTCCATTTCAGCTGGCGATCCGTCCCAGATCCTGCTCTGAGAGCTCACAGTGTTCTTGCAGACCCCCTAGCTGAATTTTTAGCACAGAAGGGAAAGAAAGGCGAGATATAAAAGAAGGAAAGAAAAATAGAAAAGCGGGCAAGGATGATGGGTGAAGGAAGGAAAACGGAAGGAAAGGGAGCCCCCACCAATTCACATTTCTGTCTACGCCAATTACTCGGTTGCAGTCTGTCAGCCTAATATTAAAGCTTTTGATTGATTGATTGACCTTCAAAAGTATCTATGAGAAAATTGTTTTGCGGAGTTGTATCAACTATATTTCAGAGATGTCAAAAGATTTTCATAATTTTCGTGATTTTTGTTGAGAGTAGCTAACATTTAAACTGTTGTCTGTTCAAAATGTACTTTCTTGTTGCATTTCAATAACTAATCCTGTCATATCTAAAGCATAAATGTTAAAAACATTGATTTGCAAAGAAAAAAAATAAAAAAAGCATGTTTTCTAAACTTTTATAAAAAACATTATAAAAGCATGGATAAAAAAACACTAAACTGCAGATGTTTCCAATCGCTACTTTTTTGCCGTTATACATGCAAAAAATATCTAACTCGAATAACTAAAAACAAAAACCTACCATTTATAAAGACTAAAAACTGGAATGTGCTGAATATACAGATCAAAAACAACTGAACGTAACTTGCCCATGAGAAATAAACCATACTCGTATTTGTAATTTTTGTACGTTTATGTTTTAACAAGAACGAAAAACACGATATTAAAAAAGCACAAAAACACTAAAAAATTATTTTAAAAAACAAAACATAAAAACATTACAAAATAAAGAACATAAAAACATGTCTTTAAAACTTATATAAAAAACATAAACTGTTTTTTTTACATCTATGATCTGAAGTACAGCAGTCTTGCTTTCAATCTTTCAACGAATTTCAATTTAAACCTGTAACAACAGACAATGATGTCAGCGATGCCAGTTAGCAGGCCTAATTAATTACGTAATAACGATGGCAATAGTATCGTTTTAGTTTAAATATTTTGTTCTAAGAAGCATATGTGGTGATACTTGACACTTACAACACACCAGCAACAAGTGAATGAATATTATATGCTCAGTCATCAGTAACAACCAATATAAATTATTACCAAAATGTACAAATCAAATAAAATCAAACATGTTTAATTCAGACAGCAAAGTCCATATACGACCATATAAGAGATACTAATAATACTAACGATATGGAGCTACAGTCTACTATAGAGAGTGTGGCAAAAAAGTAGCCGCCTAATGTTTTTCTCTATTTTCTCAGCAACCGTTTGGGATTTTAATTTGAAATTTTACAGCTTTCCTTATTAAAACCTACTACATCTTACTGCCAAGTAAAGTGTGATTCAGTTTAAAAATGGCGAAGATATAAACTTTTTAACATGACCGCCTACCGATTTTTTAGCTTAAAAATGTTCAAATCAAAAATGCAATTTAATTATCAAAAACCGATTACCCCGTTAGTGTCGAGGACGTCACAGTGACAGTAATTTATTTTGTTTATAAATTATCACTTAATTATCGTACTTTTAAACAATCGCCCACCGGGTTCATCTTCCAGCAGGACGGCGTGCCACCACATGCACAGCGCACGGCGCACTGAACGAGCTGCGGACCAACTGTCCAGATTTCATCACAAAAAAAACCAGTGGCCTCCAAATTTGCCGAATGTAGACCCAATGGACTCCCGCGTGTGGGGTGCAAAGTCTGTCCTTAAACACTCCTATGGCCGCAATTTTAATTCGATTTTGATGAACTTTTGCACAGTGATTCGGGGCCCGAAAAGTAAGATCGAGTTTGTTTGGGATAAAAATCTAATAACTCCTTCCCCTATTTTACCCCAATTTAAAAAAAAATTGAATTACGGCCTATGTAGACTTCAAAGAGGTATAACTCAGTCCCCGTAAAAGATAAGTGCGCACTGTGTTTATCTACACCACATTTTCGGGGTCAGGCAATCTACCGGTGTTATTTAAATTTACCCCCTATTGACCCCTGTTGCCACAGCATCCATTCAAAAAGTTGCAAAAATTTTGCATTACAGCCAATGGAGACTTCAAAGCGGTATAACTCGACCCCGCAAAAGATAATTGCACGCTGTTTGCATCTACCCCCCTATTTTTGGGCCCAGGCTATCCGATGATGTCATTAAAATTTCTCCCCTGCCCACCTGTTGCCATGTCAATGAATTTTGGGACAAAATTGACTACAACTCGGCCCCAGTGAAAAATAATTGTGCGCTGTTTGCACCTACCTCCTTATTTTCGGGCCCGTGCTATCCGATAGTATCATTCAAATTTCTCCCTTGCGACCCAGTTGCTATGGCAACGGGTGGGCAAGGGAGAAATTTTAACGACATCATCGGACAGTCCATGGCAACGAATTTTGGGACAAAATTCACTACAACTCGGCCCCCGTGAAAGATAATTGCTCCCTGTTTGCACCTACCTCCTTATTTTCGGGCCTGCGCTATCCGATGTTGTCATTCAAATTTCTCCCCTGTGACCCAGTTGCTATGGCAACGAATTTTGGGACAAAACTGACTATTACTCGGCTCCTGCAAAAAATATTTGCACGCTGTCTTCACCTACCCCCTATTTTCAGGTGTCATGTAAATTTCTCCCCTGAAGACCCCTGTTGTCATGGCAACCAACCGTTTTTAAAACAAAATTGGATGCAGGCTCACAACAGCGTCAAACGGTGAAACGTAGCTGCTAGGCTATATGGCGTGGCAATGGGTCAGATACCTCGTTACACAGAATGTATTTCTAGTTATTTCTACAGTGATGTCGGGGGCTAAAAAAGTAGACTGGGCAAGAAGTTGCAATTTTCCAACAGACGCTACAAATTTCCGACAGAATTCTGACAGAAAGTGCTTTTTATCCCCTACTTATAAAATTTTGGCTAAAAAATTTCGGATGAAGATTTTCTGATAATTTTCCGACAGCCAAAAATCTAAGAAAGGAGGGGGGCAATTTCCCCCTTCTCCCTGCCATGACGCCACTGATAATTACTGAACATTATAATACTATTCACGATCATCACAATTTGTATTATCATTACTACAATCATCAAAAATTTGTTTGTCATTATCACACAATATGATGTCAATGAGACACAATTTGCGAGAACATTAATTTAGTACTGCCAGGAATAATGTTAAGTGCTTATTTAGCACATGCATATATCACTACCATTAAAATGTTAACACAAGATAACACTTTGATGTTAATTATTTTGGAAAAATGTTAATTGTTCACACAGCAGCTGATCACATGCTGTAGTAGCGTAGGAAAAAATGCAGCAGAAGTTACTTTGTTGCCAAATGAGACACTACAAATACAAGTACATTTTCCATCAACAGTCAGAATGTCTAGATCATACATTAGCTCAGCTCAATACAAAAGCACAGAACTAACCAGTGAACCATCTTGTAATTACTGTACAGTTACACTAGAAAGTGCTTCTTACTTTTTTGGCTACTGCTGTCACTGAACGTTGTTCCGAGTAGCTATATGGGTAAACCGAGTTTACATTAGTGATGCAATAAATGTTAAAAACACATTTTTCATTAAAAAATAAATAAAGAAGTTCACCAATGTTCATCACAACAACGGTTTACATGTTACTGGTTCTGAACGAAATCTAGTACGTAAGTAGAAGTTGATGAGTGATATGCAACGGGATGCCATAACACCCTATCCAAGGTCAATGTCACAAAACCTTTACAGTTGAAAATTCTTCCATTTTAAAAGTATCTCTTCCATCATTAGCAATGTCAGCCCAATAGTCAGTACAGTGAAATGACTACATAACAGAGAACAAAATATAAAACTCAAAAACCTGCAACTAATTCTTGCTCTTACTCATCTAAGCACTGCTCCACAACTACCGGTATCGGTGCTGTTGTCAGTGGGACCTGGCCTAAAAGCACATAGTTAGTATTATCACGTTAGGAAACATGCAAACAGTGAACAAAACACACATTCAAATATGCAGTGCAAATATGCACACAGCATCGCATGATAAACAGCATTTCTTTAAAATTCTTCGATGAAAGCTTTTGCAGAAATAAACTACAAAGCACTTGGTATAGTGCACACTGACGTCATGTTTTAGTCTTAGCTTTCTATGGGACGATAATTTAGTAGATAAAGGATCCTCAAAAGAATATTTCAGTATCTATATCCCTTACTTTTAACAGCTCCACCAACATGCCTTACCCAATTGCAGACTTATGTAACCTGACCTCTCATTACACATCCAGTCCATTTAAACAAAACACCTAAACAAATTACTTGCAAAAACAGTCTTTATATCACAGTTTAAAACACCTATTTGCTTAAAATGACCAATGTGGTGGGTTACATAAATTTTGGGTTTTTAAAAAAGCCCAACTTGATGGGTTTGGTACAAGTTTAACTTTTAAGTTTGTAGTATAAGCACTGCTACACACTGTCCACATCGAACAGATATAAAGAAATGTGCAAATTCGTAAGTCTTAGGTTTAAATGTTTTCTAGACTAAATCATAATAGTGTTTCATTATTACTGAAAAAAACTAAAATTGGATTAAGTTTGCAGTGGATATTTTATGTGGGTTTATCTTAATAAAAACTAGTGGGCTTTTGAGGTATGTGCCCTGGTGACTAAACTGTCTTTTTACATGCGATAGCTGAACGCTTTGCACATCTTAGCTATGGCCTGGGCGTTTGTCCATCCGTCTGTCTGTCACACTGCTGTATTGTATCAAAACGGTGCAAGCTAGGAACACGAAATGTTCACTGTGGGCTCCCCAAGGACTCTAGTTTATTGTGACGAAATTTCGTGCCCCTGGTGAGGGGGTTCCCCTCAAATGAGGGCGTCAAAGAGGGGAGGGGTACTCCCTAAAAGACGTTATTTTGCCGCTATTGGCTCTTATAGTGTGAAAACAGTTGCAGACAGGTACAGACCTGCTGCACATCATAACAAGCACTGGTGATGGGCTTTTTAGATTTGTCAACATCGATGACCATGAACGACCTTGAACCCCCAGAAAAGGAGTTTAGGTGAATTTTTTGACAATTTTTGGCTGCAGCGCACATTTCAACAGTGAACTGCGATGAAATGGCTGGAGATAGTCCAAGACAACCTGTGTACGAAATTTTTTAGCATATAACGCAAATTTTATCAGTTCAAGTCCCAATCCCCTAGGTTCAACGAGGCCTGCGCAGGTGGGCGCCAAATATGGTTACCCCCTAAAGTGGTTATTTTACCGCTATTGGCTCACGTAGTGTGAAAACGGTTGCAGATAAGCACAGACATGCTGCTTATCATAACAATGAACAGTGACAAGGTTTTTAGTGATATCAACATCGATGACCTTGAGAAAACAAGAGCCCTCAAAATAGGGGGTTTTAGTGTTTTTTTGTTTTTTTAGATGAAGATAGAACAAGACAACATGCGAACAGGAACTGTTAGACTGTCGCATATCTCGTGAGCTCAAATTACTTGTCTAAGCTGATTTCACCCAAGACACAGTGATCAGTCAATGTCAAATTTGTCATTCTCCTACAAAAGCAAATGACAGTAAACAAAGTAAATCAACCTGTATCAATGAACTTTCCCAAACGAAACGCCATGCCATCAACATTTCTAGGAAAAGGAACAGATTTCTTCTTCTTCATTCTTTTTTCTCTGCGACGAACTTCTAGTGGAATTTTTGACTTTTTAGCTGACACTTTGTCCGACTATAAACAAAAGACAGAAACAGCAATTGTGACAACTGCTATTAAAACAACAAAGTAATCGTACACCACAGTCAACTACTACTATACTGTAAAATACTTTCAACAACTATCACCCCTGACAGTTCTATGCACAGAAATATCCAGATATACAGTTGCAAAAATAACACAAAACATTATACATTTACGGTGTTGCTCTAAAACACAAAAACCATATAATATATGCAAATACAGAAATAACATAATGTAGTGCATTGTAACCAAAATTATGTGCTCAACAGCTAGTAACAAAAGCTGTAACGTTATAATACCTTCTGAGAAAGATTCTGAACAGTTTCTTTCCCAGTCAACAAACTCGTCAAGATTGGGTGTACTTTCTGGATGTCAGACTGCTGAGCTGAATCCAGCTTGCTTGACACTTTGTCTTCCATTCTTAAACCCATCGTTTCAATCCCTGGACTTACAGATTTCTTGCTAAGCTGGTTTGCTCCTGTGACTGTGTGTGCCACACCAGCAGGCCTTGGTCTAATACCGGAGAAAGCAAAGACCGAACAAACCAGCCCGTTGGTCTACAAACGGCAATCCCGGTACCAATACTGGGACCACATCATCAGTTACTGGCTGAGGCTCACTCAAGTCCTCCACCAATGACAGCTGCATGCTGGAATCCTTCTTTGTAATGCTGCTTGCAATTGCATCAGCCACCTGACACATTCATCACAAGCATACTTTTGCAGAACAGCAAAGCACAATATATAACACGTAATCAAAAAAGTAGAAACTGCATCACATAAATGCTGACAATAATAAGCCTATACAAATCCAAACAAATAAATAAATGTACGGAAAAAAACAGCCAGACTAAAAGATAACTGCTTAAGTGTATTGCAAAGTACTTTGTAAAACAAGTCAGAACAAAAATCAAGATGTAACGTTACATATAACGTTACATATTTACATACATAAATTAAAATGTTAAAATGTTACATACCTCATCCTTGTAACGCTGACTATGCGCTTGAGCTATTTCTGTAGCACATTGAATAAACATAAAATGTCACCAAATGTCTCTCTCACATTGGAAAGTAATACCAAACCAGAACCACCACCAGGTTCATGAGTACACTAGAGGCTAAACAGCCTTCTGAGCAGTGATATTCCAGTAACTGAAACTCAAACTGATACTGAAATGATTGATTTTTGTAAAACTCATACTGAAATTAATACTGAAAAGATTTTCAATACTGACACTATGAAGATAATAGATATAGAAATAATCACAAAAAAACATTACTGTACTGAAACTGTGATAGAAAGGATTTTGAAAACTGATACAGAAATGATTGCTGAAATTTTTCTAGTGTGCTTCAATTATTTACTTATTTACTGGCACCAATGGCAAACTTTCCTGCCCTGAGACTTAAATGTCAAAATTTCAGGCTCAAATATTTCAGCCATTTGTGGGCCAAATGTGTTCATATTTTGAGTGCTGTTTAACTGCTGCATAGTCTATCAGAATATTATGTTATTTCTGTCCAGTACTGTGTTCTATCTGAAATAAAAAATGCCAAAAATGCTTATTCTGCAGTTCGGAAATTTTTTTCCCAGTTTCGGATATGTCACATCAGCCATATAATAAGGCTTACAGTTGTACAATTTTGTCTGTTTATACTACTACCACAATAGCATGTGCACATGTAATATTGTGCTTTGAAACCATATGATGGGGTCAGTTGGTTAGTGTCCTTTAAATTTTACCATTGTACCCACTGTTACTATTCATGGTAAAGGGTAGTATGTTGATCACATTAAACAGAAAAAAATAATTGCCAGAAGATCATCCATACATACGTGTTCCTGGATGCATGTTGTCATCCTCAGACTTTCCTACTTCTACCGATGTCATGGACATATCTTCTCTCAGTGATGTCGTGACATCCGACTCATCCATAGGTTGGGACACTGTACCACAAGCGTACAATACACAGCCAGATAATAAACACAACCAACATTCACACTTCTCACACAAATGCAGATAATACCGGTACAGCAGCATGCTGGCATCATGAACAATGTGACAATTTACTTTTACCGCAGACTTTAACTGCTCAACATCTCAGTCTCGGACGTATACATCTCAGGTCTTGTCCCAGTCTAGGCACAAAATGTCACAGCCTCGATTAGAGCCACCAGAAATTCCCGCTTTATAAATGAAAAATTCCCCCACGTTTTGTGAAAAAAATCCACATTTTCTACAACAGTCAATTATTATCGCACCTATTACAGTAGCAAGAGTTGTCATTTTGTAGGCATATCCGTGTAAATGTCCATACAGTATTCTTTGGCCTAAAAGACTTTATGTGCATGGAAATTATTAGTTTTACATCATTATGCAAGTTTCACATGAAACTCGTTCAGAGCAAAACCGCCGAGAACTCCCTTCTTGAAAGTAGCAAAATTCTCCCGTTTTGTAAAAGCTCAGTGCTACGGTCAGTTCGGCGAAATGAAAGACTGGTGACCAAAATTAATTTTGTCAGTTCGCCGAACTCAGTCGAAAGAATCAGAATTTACTAGAAGCAGTTCGGCGATCTGAAGTGCAGCTAATTGGGCTACTAAAATCAGTTCGGACGTGTTGCTGTTCATTTCCCACCGCCACCGGTACTGCATTAAAGACGGTGAATAGATTCATTAATTCTAAAGTAAAATAAAATATTATGAGGACCTTTAATTCAGAGTTCTAGTAGGCCTAAACTTCTCGTTACCAGTGCTGGGTGCTCAAATGAAATCTGCTCAGGTGGAGAGTGAGGTGATCTACCATGACTAATTATTGTGCAGGGCGACGTTCTTTCCTTATACAAGATGAAATGAAAAAGATGATTAAGCACCACAATTCTTATTCATATCTTTTCAAAATACTGAGAGGTTAGAAATTTTTCAGTTTATTTTCAGCTGCACAATGGCAGAATTAAACCATAATGGCCTGCTCGTGTACTTACCGCATGGACCTAAAATCTTACTGTGCAACTTAATAGATTTATTTAATTCAGCTTTATTAGGTAGTTCGTTAAATTTCTGGTACATTTTAGTCCCGCCAGACCGTCGACTGCCAATGAGGTTAAGTCTGAAAGTGTCAGTGGCTGCAGTGTGGTGAGACCCGCTCAGCTCCTGACAGTGACAGAGGCAGGATGTCAGCACCCCGGCGGTGTCGAGCATTTTCCGTTTTCCCCGAACTGGAAGTAGCAAATTTTGCATTGATTCTATCAGTTCGCCGAACTGAAAATAAAATTAACGTTTGTAAAAAAATTTGAACATTCATTTTTTCTACAACCTAATAGCATCTATTACATGAACAGAAACAGGTTTTTACGTGCGAAAGCAGCTACTGCTTTCAGTGTGTCTTAGCCTAGACAGTTTATGCATGACGATGACAATAAACGATTGTGTACATGTTTAATGCTTTGTTCAATTCTGAAATAAAATCATTATAGACCTATACCTGTATTTTAGTATACAGAGTTTTAGTGCACTTTCTCGCCTTAGAATGTGTGCATTGATGTTTGACGCTGTCTACAGATCTAGGCGTTCATCAAGCGGTTATTAGGCCTAAACCCAAGTATACCTGTAAGAATTCATTTCAAAGGAAGCTTGACGTTGACACATCAGCCAAGTTTTAAGCGTTCTAGGTATAGGCTATATATAATAGTTCCGCCTCTGCAATGAAACCAAAGATTACTGACTTTGTGAACTGTGATCACTTATTATTGAGTTTGTCAGGTATAACGTTAATTGGAGTAACTATTAATCAGTGACGTGACGCTACACTTACTTGTTGCCTTTCTGTAAACTGAAACACAAGCCTCAATAATGAATCACCGGTATATTAAACGGGGAGCGAATCAGCCAAGGGGCGAACAAGCCAAGGGGCAAATCAGCCAGGCACATGGGGCAAACAAGCCAAGGGGCGAACGAGCGAGCCAGGGGGCGAACAAGCCAAAGGGTGAAGCAGCCTGGCACAGGGGGTGAACAAGCCAGGAGGCGATAAAGCCAGGGGGCAAATCAGGCAGGGGCAAACGAGCCAAAGGGCGAACAAGCCAGGGGGCGAAC
>Ga0209367_1003581_pt1 | contig 21161 bp, 14 predicted proteins | sample WorMetLIZISLAND2_FD_187412 | JGI IMG/M metagenome (GOLD analysis project Ga0209367, IMG submission 187412) | Marine gutless worms symbiont microbial communities from Max Planck institute for Marine Microbiology, Germany - Olavius geniculatus... ...
ACCATCTAGTCTGGATTCGTCCCTTGCGGATAGCGTCCATGTTTCACAACCATACAGAAGTATAGCTTCCACAGTTGTGACGAATAGCTTTTTCTTAAGTTCTGCATGCATGGACGACCTCCAAACTCTTTTCATAGAATGCAAAGTTCGCCATGCTAAGGCTTTCCTGGTTTGTATATCTTTCTCTGAAGAACCAATATGTGATCCCAGATACATGAAATCTTCGGTTAAGTTCAGCACTGCTCCATCTAGAGTTTTTATCTCGGCATGTGCAGCGTTGTAGGCCATGACCTCTGTCTTCTTAGCATTCAATCTTAGCCCTACATTTCTGCATTCAGCTTCCACACGATGCAGCATCTCTTGTGCTTGCTCTACCAAATTAGAAACTAGAGCAATGTCATCTGCAAAGTCGAAGTCTGTCTTCATTGTCGGGCCTACCCTCCTGCTCTTCCGGGGAGTGACAGTGAAACCAAGCTGCTCTTCCTTACCATTAATTGCTCTTCTAAGTGCATAGTCTAGAGCAATTATAAAAAGGTAGGGGGCGAGTGTATCTCCCTGTAGCATGCCAGCAAGGAGCAGAAAAAGCTCGGTCTCGCCATCTGGAGATACCACTTTAGCAGTTGTACTGTCATACATTGCACCGATTGCTTGCACTATGGGCCCTGGAATGCCATAAGCCTCTAGGATCCGAATCATCTTGCCCCTGAATGCATAACCGAGCTCAAAACTGCCGGTCTGGTTAACCGTTAACCGCGCAATATTTCTCACCCGCTCCTCTTGCTGCATCGTGGGTGTTATCAACTGTGATCAAAGCTGAGATCGCCTACGGCGCTGTACGCCCCGGGTGACGGGGGAGGGTGAGGCTTGGCACGTTTGAATGAATGAATGAATGAATGGGTGAGTTGCTAATTAGTGCCTGACAGTGGCACTGGTGATGCAACAGGTAAGATGGCATGATCCATTACATAATAAGTATTTACTGCAACATCGGCAAGCGACACGGATAAGGGCAGGTGCTGCTGCATATCACGTAGTCTGCAGTGCTGCTGTGAACAGCCATTGTAGTGACGTGCAGCATAAACAGTACGGTTAACCAGTTCTTTTCCTGATGGTTAACCGGTCAAAGTGAATGGGTGATCTTAATAACCTTAATCATGGGTGTATATTGTGTGGTGTGGTGACTGGTCAGGTATGCAATGAAATGTTTGGACAAGAAGCGGATCAAGTTGAAAGGCGGAGAAACCCTGGCTCTCAATGAGCGAATCATGCTCTCTCTTGTCAGCACTGAGGTCGGGCATTGATACAACGTGGTGGTGATGATAGGAAGCTAAGAGCAGATATAAAATGTTAGGTTGTGATATGTGCACACCAATATTTTATAGCAAGGCTGGCATTTGGATAATACTAAATAAATGTTATTACGCATCTATAATGCTTGCTTGCTTCCTGGGCAAACTACAACACTGGAACATTGCCAGAATTAAATGTTTACAGAACTGAGAATTCGTACATCACTAACTCCAATGGCAGTTACAAGTCATGATTTCAAGTGATGAGATGTGATGAGTCAAGAATAGGCTCAAAACGTTGATTTAGAGTGAGAAATGATATATTTCCCACGTGAGAATTAGTATTGAGATATTGAAAACCATGAAGGTGGTCGTAGTCAGTCCAACAGAGAGGCTACGTGGAACGTTGAAAGTGCTGATTGAATCGAATCTGACGATTCAGGCCTGGACACGGAACCTTCATTGATTCTTCAAGACAGTGTTGTCGACTACCGAGAATTTCTGGGTAATTCCGGGACAACATGAAGTGTACCGTGCGACCCGACGTCAAGATCGTTTTCAGCCAACAACGGACAAAATCTGCAGATAGTTTGGACATCGAACGACAGCGGTAGAAGCTGGGAGAATTTGAATTGACAGCAGCCATCATCAGGCATATGCATATGCTGGCTTGCTAAGCTGCTTCCTTTGCCATAATAAGGAACGATTAAATGTATAGATAGCCAGCCGTTTTACATATAAATGCGAAAGTAATTGTATGGACTAACTGTTACTGTGTATTATTGTGTGTTTATTACAATATAATATCTTAAAACGTCAATTTTGGCGTTTGTTGTCATAGCCATTAGCACAGTGTTTTTCAACCGGGGTTCCGCGGAACCCCAGGATTTCGCGAGCATCTGCCAAGGGTTCCGCAGCTGGCCAGTAATAAATAAGCTAGCGTGCATGAAATATTTTGTTCGAAATTGCGTTTCTATGCGTTAATTTTTGCATAGACCAACTCTGTTAAATTACTTTCGCTGTTAATAGTCTTGGCATATTTGCATTTTTAGGAGCGTAGGCTTTCTATGCACCACATTGGGCTACTCAACTCCGAGGATAAGTGCATTATCGCAAATAAAGATGAAGAAAAGAAAAAAACGCATCGATTAGGGTTAGGCCTATGGTTACGAAATCGTTTGACCATTTACTTAATGAATTCAATTCTTTAAACAATATGCTAAGGAAAATTAAAAAGACACGTATCTTTAACGAGGACGTCCACATGATAAATTTTTTCAGTTGGTATGGCGGGGGCTAAGAGGCCGTCGACGACCGCCTCGCCCGTCGTGTGACGTTAAATACAATAGCGTACTGCTACCTGTTAATGTGATCAAATTTAATATTGGTCATCTTTGCTTGCTTTGTCGTCCTCACAGGAGCTCTGCTCTGCTAGAAAAATGAGTCCGTAGACACCCTGTAGCTTCAACTTCGCGTACGTCGCTGGACTCAGGGATCAATGCATGGGGTTCCGTGAGTGACCTCCACGCTTGTTCAGGGTTCCGCGGCAACAAAAAGGTTGAAAAACACTGCATTAGCGGCTTGAATTGTAGGTAAATTAGCTGGATAAACAGTCCATTTTTAGCCACATACATAGCAAGCGGCCTAAGTCTGCATGCAAAAATGTCATTTTTCATTTGTCAAAAATTTTGTCCAAATTTCTGATGTTTGTCCAATTTTTTTCTTCTAGTTTATGGCCACCCTGTAAGAGAAAAATACTCAGAACAGCTCCATAAGGGCCTGTTACTTGTTTCCTACCACTAAGGTCGGGTTTCTGGATCTAACTGGCCAGTTAAGTTAGTGTTAACTGACAGATTTGCATAACTCCCGTTTCTCGTTGCCCTAACCAACGGTTACAATGACCACAAATTTAACTGACCGAAATCGGCCAGTTAGCTAACCGTCGATCGAAGTTATCGTATTTAACGCAATTTTTGTACCATTTTGCAAGCAGTTAGTCGAAGATTGTGATATTATAGAATAATTTTACTGCATAGCAATGCCTTCAAAATGCTTGACGAGACGTTTGCTACTACAAATTTTGCTACAAAGTTCATTTACGAATGGACAAAATGGCCGTTTACAATCGCTTGGCTGGCTCGTGGGCTGGCGGACGTTAGCTTGTTCTCATTAATATTCATGACTTCTGCTTGCACTAGATGGAAGTGATTAGCATTGTGAGTATCATTGCTAAGCAACCATAGTTTATTTTTCAGTTAGTTGACAGCCAGTCAAGGTTTTGTTCAGAAAACGTGCCTAAATATAACTAGTGAGTTAAAATTAACAGACGGTTTACTAACTGATCAGTTAACTAAAAGATCCAGAACCAGGCCTTAGTCAAACTGTGCAGGAGGGCAGCCCATTCATTGTGTATTCTCTTCACTGTAGCGACCCTTATTATCCGCCAGCATGTTCATGTCTGTATACAGGAGGGCAGTCCGTTCATTGTGTGCATGACGTATGCATTTCAAACGACCGACAAACTGTGCTTCATACTGGATCTTATGAATGGCGGGGACCTGCATTATCATCTGTCACAGCACGGAACATTTTTTGAGAACGAAATTCGTTTTTACGCCTGCGAAGTAGTACTGGGCCTGGAGCATATGCACACCCGAGGAATTGTCTACAGAGATCTCAAGGTATGACCCTTATTGTTAGGCAGTGTGTCTTTCGTTTAAAAAATATTTCATTTTGCCATTGTTCATAACTTTGCCAAATATTAACCTACTTTTAAATTTTTTTTACAGGCACACTCTGTGGAAATTTAGCAACAAAGTGATTATTAAACTGTAAAGCAGAGCTCCATGTAACCTCGGACGGCTTTATAAACTACATGTAGGTTCTGAAACATAACAAAAGAAAAATTGTGTACAGATGTCTTTGTGGCATTGTGCTATATTATTGACGTGACTGATTGACTGGTTTATATGATTGTAGCCAGCTAATATTCTTCTTGATGAGTACAGTTGTGTTCATATTTTGGACCTTTATTAATACCTATATTGATTAATTAATTAATTTATTTATTAATTGCAGCCGGCTAATATTCTACTGGATGAGCACGGTCATGTCCGTATCTCAGACCTCGGCCTCGCGTGTGATTTCCTGCGCAAGAAACCACATGCCAGCGTGTGAGTAATGATCAGTAATTATTACTCAGATAGTACAGTAGTAGCAGTAGCAATTTCTTGGATTAATACATAGAACTGTGGAAGCTGATAAAAGTGTTGGTTTTCTAAGAACCGAACCAAACCAATCTCAAATTTTCAAAATCGAAATGCTGGTTTTTATGGCTTGTTTTTCAAAGAACTGAATGGACAGTTTTGGGTAGTTTTTACGCGCGAAAGCAGCTACTGCTTTCAGCACGTTTTAGCCATCACAATTCTGCCTGTCTGTGTGTTTGTTTGTCCGTCCATCACACGGGTGGATCAGTCAAAAGCGGTGCAAGCTAGGATCACCAAATCTTCACCATCAGCTGCCTGAAAGACTCTAGTTTCAGGAAGCATTAAGCTTTTCCATAAATTCGAAGGGGGTCACCCCAAACGAGGGTGCTAAATGAGAGGGGGTGGGAAAAATTTGCGATTTTTGGCCAATAAGTCGCTGTATCTCAGAAACGGTGCAGGATAGGGCCCAGGTTACTATTAATCACTAATAGGAAGTCATACACTGGCTCTCGATTGCTACCGAATTCAATGACATTGGATGACCTTGAATGCCAAAATAGGTTTTTTATGGATTTTTTTGGGCGATTTCGGGCTGCGACACAAGTCTATATCATTCACAAGGTGGCGCCATGCAACTATCGTTATGCGATCCAGATAGAGAATTTGGTATTTGTATATTAACTTAGCGGGAACACCCCAATTTTCGGCTAAACCACTGAACAGGAACTGCTATAGGCTTTTCTGCTTCTCATGAGCATTAGCTCAAATTTCTTGTTATTTTTTTCTGTCATGGTCAGCCAAAGTACTTCAGCTGCATAAATGATGCCTGGAGACAGATATTGATTTACCTTTAATGGGTATCGGAACTGTAAACTAAAATTCTTTTTAGCAAATCTTTTGGCATTAATTTATGGCTGTGTGTAGCCTACGTGATAGGAAGTGACAATATTACTCTTGATTATGCACTGAAACACTGTCATATCTCCTTATCTTGACAATGATATACATGGTTGTGATTGTCTCGTCTCTGGCATTTTGTTAACATGTTTATCATAGTGCTTGTCTGTTTGCTGATGTAGGCCTAGCCTACTGTGCATTGGCTAGTTGGATTACCCTCAGACACACAAACATGTGAAGTTGTTCGTTTTTCTTTCCTGTAATGCAGGTTTAATCGTACTTGTTAGCAGATGTGGCCTTCAGACAGTAAGTGAGTAAGTAAAATGATTTAACTGGCACTATTTAACAGTTAGCCACAGTGCACCTCGCTGTCAGCGCTCCAACAAAAATGACTTTAACAGTTATTTGAGCTGTTTGGTAAAAACTGAAAACTACAGGTTTTTGAAAACTGAAAATTGAGCTGAAAACAACATTTTTGTAATGCAAAAGTGGCCTAGATTTATGAAATTTTGCACAGGCATGGCATGTGGGCAGTGCTTAGTAGCCTTGAGCAGGGCTTGATGACCTAGTTTTAGTTTTAAGTTTGGTTATTCCATATTTGTTTGTAGTGGAACGCATGGCTACATGGCTCCTGAAGTGCTGGCAAAGGGTGTGGCTTATGACTCAAGTGCCGATTGGTTCTCGTTTGGCTGCATGCTGTACAAACTGCTCCGCGGGTAAATGCGATTGCGATTGGTCAGTTTTTGGGGTCATGGCTGCTGTTTTGAGTGCTGATTGTTTCAGAAAAAAACTTGTGTGTTTTTTGGGGGTAAACCCACGTACAAAAAACCACCTCAAATTTATGCCATTTTAGCTTCTTTTCTACTAATAATGAGATGTTTTTTATTGCGGTTGAGTTTTTGCATTGCTTAATGAGTAGCAATTGCAATCCCGGGATTGAATTCCCAGTGTTATCCCAATTTCTAATCCCAATCAATTGCCAGTCCGGGATTCGGGATTGAGAAATTTGTAATCCCGGGATCCCATTTCAGGTTTAGGCTTACAGAATGGTCACTGTTTTGGTAGGCTCCCTATCCATAGTAGACTTATTCCATGCATGAAGATGTAGTAGGCCGACTGTACGGAAGGTATTGCGAGTGTAGGGAGTGACTGTAAGTGTAAAAAAAGAAATTACAGTGCACAGAAGGAGTAGAACTTTAATGCGCATCAAATACTTTATTCATTAAATGGCTAGAATTGTTATTTGTGTCATTTGACACTCGAAAAAGTACATTTTTGACAAATTTTTGTAATCCCGAAATCCCGGGATTGAGATGCCGCTAATCCCAGGATTTGGGATTGGTGAAAATGGCCGGGATCCTGGGATTCGGGATCCCGGGATTGCAAACATTATTAACAAATTTGTAAATTTTTGTTATATTCACTTGACGTGAACAGTGCTCATTTTTTTACAGTGACAATGCCGATTTGCTGGCGACTACTACAACAACAACAACATCAACTACAACTGCTGCTGTTACTGCTAAATACAACCACTGTTAAATACTACTACCGCTGCTACTACTACTACTGGTAGTGTAGTTGAGCTGTATGTGTGTACAGACATTCGCCGTTCCGTCATCACAAGACGAAGGACAAGCATGAGATTGACCGAATGACGCTCAACATGGTAGTATAACATATGTTAATGATACGTTAATGATATGTTGATGTTTGCAAGGACAAGCACAGGATTGATCAAATGACGCTCATCGTGGTATTGAGCTATTAGTTATTACTAACTATGAATATTCATCGCCTGCTTTGCATCAGCTTTCGTTTGTTCCAACTACAAACTGCTGATGCATCCGTGGTGGAATTTTCATTTTAATTTTCGATTGTTGTTTATGTCACCAGCACTGCCCATAGTGCTTCATGTGAAGTGGTATCGTGGGTTGAAAAACGTGGGCAGGCAGCAAGTTGTGACTTTTTGACACAGACAGCTGTAAATATCCAACAGTGGAGACAGTGGGTGATTGGACTTTTAATTTTGCCCTAAAGCTGTCTCAAAATGGTGATTTTTAGCTCCAGATTCTGCCTATTAAAAGAACATTTTTTTCCAAGAAGAAAAATTTTCTAACAGGTTAAATTTTAGGGGCAGATGTCACTTTCATTTTCTTTAAGTCACTGTTTATGTCCCGTGCTTGACAGCAAGTAATCCCACTGCGTGATAGAAAATTTGCTCTGAAAAGCCCTTTGGGGGTTCAGAATTTTAAATTTCTTCCAATTTCACCCAAAATTAGGACTTTGGATAAAATGTGTTTTCTAATTTTTCCCTGAGTTTTTAATTTCCAAAAGTTTTGCATTTTGTATCCAAAATACAGCATATTATTATTGGACGTTGCTATTATCATTATGGCATCTTTTGTGCTCAGAATTTCATGTGTTCACTACTCAACTTTTGAGGTGAACTTTACACCATACATGTTTTGTTGTTAAAATATTTGGGATTTGATTTAGGATCTGCTCTTCAGAAGATGTGGGATTCTGAGAGAAGAAATGATTCGAGATTTTGCCCAGTGATTTTAATTCTTTTTTTCCGAGATATTCAACATTTGAGCTTATAATCTGGTTTGAGATTTTCTCGTTACTGCTCAGCTGACATCTTTTTTAACAGTTCAGCTAATTGTCTAATTATGCTGTTTATTGTCTGTACATAAAGATCATGATTACATAAATATTGTGTATACTTGGAGACTATGTTTTTTGCGTAGAACATAGAGTTTCCAGAGTCAATGTCGTCTGAGATGCGAACGCTGCTTGAAGGGCTGTTGAAACGTGAGGTTGAGGATCGGCTTGGTTGCCAGGGCAACGGGTTCGTACAAGTTATACAGGGTGGGCCAAAAAAACCGGACTTGTTTGAGCGTTGATAACTCAGCGATGGTTAGTGGTAGAAAGACGTGTGATACGTCAAAAGTTTCAGAATGCTGTAAAGAATAAACGACAAATTTGCATAGTTAAGCATTTAAATATTCTTTGTTTAATTTGCATAAATATTCATCACCCCCGAAATGTTTATTGATGGAAAGGCGCGTAATATGCCAAAAGTTTTTAAATTGTGTACAGGCAAAGTGTATAACTTGCATGTCTCAGCATTTAAATATTCTTTGCCCGATTTACACAAATCTGCCCCACCCCTAAAATCATGCTAAATTGGCAGTAACACATGAATTTAAGTTGATTTTCATTCATCATACAATGAAATATCAACAATCATTAACACATGAGTTTAGATGAAATTCGACATAGGCAGTTGCCCAGCTTTTGCACTCATAACCGTCATCAGTCCTTTTAGGCAGCTGATCGATCGCTGGAGTCAATGTGTTCAGGATCAGCTGAGCCCAGCATTCGATTAGCACACGTTTTAGCTGATCAGTTACTGAAATTTTGTGACCATGCTATCTGTTGCAATGCCCCCACACTGAATAATTGACAGAATTTAAATCTGGAGTTTTTGGCAGTGAGTTTTTGAGTTCAATGAACTTGGGTACACGGGAGTGCAGGCAAATGTCTAATTTCAGAGGTAATGAAGATTTACACAGATTAGGCAAAGAATATTTAAATGTTTCATTATGTAAATTTGCCGTTTATTTTTTACAGCATTCTGAAACTTTTGACATGTCAAATGTCTTTCTACCACTAACCATCGCTGAGTTATCAACACTCAAATGGTTTTTTTACACTCAAACGGTTTTTTTGGCCCACCTTCTATTTACTGTGTGTAATACAATATTCCAGTCTGTTATTAAATGGCTGCAATTTGTAATTGTATGTTTTGGCTGGGGCTCAGACCAAAATATCTCATGAGTTTGACTTTCGGTGGGGTCACTGCTGAGAGGTTACTACTGGTAATTGGTAACCCACCCCTGTATGTAACCAACTGCAATGTCAACTCAGCCTTTCATCCCTCCGAGTTAGGTAAATTGGTTACTGGCTTGTCTGGCTGGGTTGAGAAATCAGGTGGCAGGTAACACTGTAATCTCATATGGCAGGTGGGGCTTTGTAGCTCTGAAGCGGGTTACTGCTGAGATGTTAGATAACATTTTTTTTGTTACTATTACTACCACTACAATTAATACAACTGTTGTTGTTTCACAGGGCTGTGGAGGTGAAGGAGCATCCATTCTTCAGTGAGGTGGATTGGGGTCAGGTTTATCAGCAGAAATATCCCCCGCCTTTGATTCCCCCTCGGGGTGAAGTCAATGCGGCTGACGCTTTCGACATTGGCTCGTTTGACGAAGAAGACACCAAGGGAATCAAGGTCATACTAATGCTACTACACTGTATCTCAAAAAACTGAACCAGCATTATTTTTTGAATAACACTGTGGCACGTTGGCTGATTTTAATAATTTCTGGCATGCAGTATTATGAAGGAACTTGAGCAGTTCATTGTTGTAAATGGCCAAACTACGAGTTTTGCATTTCACAAGGTAGTGTAGTAACAGTATTAAGGTGAGGTGGGCAAAACTTCAGTCATTTATGTTCATTTTCATGCCAAAAATTATTAAACTCAGCCAGTATTCATGGAGTTAATGCAAAAAGTAAAAGGGCACATTTTTTAGATACTGTGTCCGTTGATGTTTTTTTGTGAATTAAACTACATAGGTTTTTTTTTGATGAAGTGGACATTAAAGGAAACATCAGGGTACTACAAAGTACTGCTACTTAAACTACTACATTGTTGTTGTTTGTGCTGTTGTTGTTGTTGCTTCTGCTGTTGCTTTTAATGAAGTAAATGCATCTGACGTCTTTGATCAATGTCAACATTGACAACGAAGGCACTAATGGAATCAAGATAGTATTGCCACCACGGGGTACTACTACTGCTACTACTATTACTACTACTACTACAGGTGTAGTAGTTGTTGTTGTTGTAGTTGACGGAGGCAGACCAGCAATTGTATAAGAATTTTCCGCTGGTGGTGTCGGATCGGTGGCAGAATGAGATTGCTGAAACAGTGTTTGAAGTTGTCAATCAGGATGCCGATAAACTCGAATCCAAGCGACGGCATCGACCGCGTGGCGACGAACCCGATGAAATAGGTATGATTCGATGAGATAATGGTTATTTGTTGACAAAAATAGGCATGATTTAGTGAGATAGGTATGATTCACTGGTATGATATGTGTGATTTATGTGACAGCAAGATAGCAGATTGTCTGTTACGTCACAAGCAGCAATGCTGCTGGAAGTTATAGCTATTACTGCTATGAATGTTCGGAAAGGACGAATTGTTGGTTATTATTATATAACTAAGAAATTCGCGTAAATGCATCTAAGTTATTTATATTATAAAAATTTACTTGGCAGAGATATGCTTTCTCTCTTCACAGTTGGGGGTGACATACAGTGACAATTTGACAAATTCTTGTCTCCTGTCCCTTTATTTTTCTCTTTTTCTTCTTGTTTTTTCTCATTTCTTTTCTCTTCTTTGCCTTCCTCTTTTTCTCCTTAAAAGTAGGCATTCTAAATCGAGCTAGGCAGTCTCTTGTAGTGTGGTCTGGGGTGGAGTCCCAGCCAAAATCAAATTTAGTGCGTTTTGTTTTTGAAATATAACATTTGGTGGCAATGGTTATAATCACTTTTTTCAGAACTGACTGACTAAAATGTTGCTTGCATGGACGAAAAGTCTCTGTGACTTGGTGCAATTCGTCTCTAAGTTTGTGATAGTGTCCCTTTAGTTTGGATATTGCGGGAACATTTCCTGGTTTCACTGTCCCAGAGTACTGGTGGCAGAAGAGTGCATTATCTTGCGCTGGACCCATCTGCACCGAACAGTCTTCCTGCATATTAATGAACTAAAACGATCTTGACGCTTATATTGGACTTTTTAGCGTTTGTTGTCATTTCCTGTTTTATCCACGGACACAGCGCACCGAGCGCATTAGAGATTATTTTTAGGCCTTGTCTGCTATGATAATGCGCTATATAAATGTTCTATTAATAATAATAATAATGATGATAATAATAAGCACAGATTCAACACCCATGTTCTCACGAGTGCCTTCAAGTTGTTTGATTGATAATCACCACCCAACTACACTGTGTCTCAAAAAAACATCCCCAACATTTTGACTGTAACTTTTAACACCAATTATCAAATTTTGATAATTTTTGGCACGAATATTCCTGACACAACATGCCATCAAATGACCATGCAGTTTTCCACCTCACCCAATGTATGCTTCTGCACTACCTAGGGAAATCAGATCAAGTGAAACATGTGTTGAAATAAATAGAAAACCTGAAAAAACATCCCCAACATTATCGATCGTAACTTGAAGAAAGATTAGCAGATTTTAATATTTTTTGGCATATTAAATAAGTGTTTTAGTTTTCACCTCACCCAACGTCTGCTTTTGCACTACCTGGGGAAATCAGACTAAGCATAATACATGTTAAAATGAATGAAATGAAATGAATGAATGAAAAAACAATAATAAATTTCTTCTATCCTAATCTGGTGGCCCCGAGGCCAGTCTATTACAAAATTTGACTGTCATGCAGCAGCGTGTCTACCAGATGAAGTTTAGGAATGTTTGTGAAGTCAAGAAGCGACTGGTACAGCCTGGATTGGTCTGGAGCAGAACATTATCGACACTGCTGTCAATGAATGGAGAAAGCGTCTGCTGGCCTGTGTTCGCTTAGTGGGCCAACACTTCAAGCAGTTTTACTGCAGGAAGTTATAAATGACCAACTGGATGAAATGTCAGCCAAAGTGTCAGAAATGTGAACAAAATGTGTTTTACGCATTATGTTAATTAAGCAATCATATCGCATTGGATAAAAAAGTAATATTTCGTTGGTTGTGTTTTCCGGAAACTGAATGGTCATTTGACGGCAAATTGTGTCAGAAATATTCGTACCAAAAATTATCATAATGTGGTAACTGGTTTTCAAGTTACAGTTGAAAATATCGGGAATGTTTTTTTTTTTGAGACACAGTGTACATGACAGTTAGAATCAGATTATTGAACCCTTGGGTTATCGATAAATTACCGATTAATTGATATCCTGATTGCAGTGGGTCCTACTGACTGCCTGTTGGAAGGAGAGCTGCTCAAGCTGGGTGGTCCTTTCCTTCAGATGTGGCAGAGAAAACATGCCAAGCTCTACCCAAACCGACTCGAGTTCTACAACAAGTCACGCGATGGGCAAGTGGTCAAAGGCAAGGAAGGCAAGGGTGTAGAGGTCAGTGCTGTTACTAATTAACTACAAATAGTTAACTACAAATACTACTACTACAATTAGGCAAAATGTAGAGGTGGGTGCTATATTTTACCTTACCTTCATGGCGGGCACACTGGTACACCTACCCAGCGCTGAGGCATTACCAGTTTGGCCAAATGTGCATCCCCAGAAAGTTACAGTAACGGCTGAATGGCTATGAAGTCGTAAATGGCTATGAGCCAAAGATTGGTGTTAAAGCCAAAGATTAACCAGTATATTAGACTGATGAAATGTACATAACTGCTCATCTAATGGCTGGTTTGCACTTTACTGGCTGGCTCCTGTTTTACAGGTTTTTGAAATTTTTAAAGTCTTTGGAGCACTAAGCCCCGTCACTACATCAAGGTGGCAGACCATGGTGGGGAGAGGTGGGTGCCATTACTACTACAAATACTACTACCACAGCTGCTAACACTTGTACTGTTACTTGGCTTGTGAATCTTCATTAAACTGTAAGTGACCCTTATTGTCACATGTCGTGTCTGTCTGTTCTCTGTCTGTTGTTGTTGTAGCCCACAGCTCCCCTCTTTCGTCAGTTGTCGTTGAGCTTGAGAAAATCAGCCACCGCATTTGGTTCGTCCCATAGGTCTTGAGTTGCCTGTTGTGTTGGGCAGGCAGGGCAGTGGAACAAATGTTCAACGGAGTTGGTGCCACTCCACAGTCCGGGCAAACATCTGTCATGTCTGCAGTGATGCGGGCCTTGTAAGAGTTGAGGAGCCAGCGGTGACCCGAACGTAACTGAGCAAAAGTAGTGCGGATGGATCTAGAAAGGTAGCTTTCGAACGATGATAATTCAGGTGGAGTAGTTCCAAGCACTATGTTTGGTACAAAGTTTGACTGTGCATCTACGACTGCTTGGCTGTGAAGAGAGCATAAAGCAGAACAGTATTGCTCAACTTCAGAGATGCCGTCATCACAGAGTGGTCAAACATCCCTGTCAAACATTCTTGTCCAATTTACTTAACGTGCCCTTCATATTTCTAGCTGGTGCCGGCTGAGATGTTGAATGATGGCCGGGATGGTGTGACTGAAAGCAAGATAACCAATATTGTTTAGCCAGTAGTTCAGAATGTGATTTGACTGGAAACATCTTTGTCTTCTGATGTAAGTGGTCTGAATGTGCCATCTTGTGACAGCTTGTTGCAGTCTGCAGAGCCTCATTTTGGGCAGTCTGTCTGCACCATGGCTTGTGCTATAGACAACATTTACAGCTTGTTATTTAAAAATTGCTGCTATTTGATTTAGTTGCACACCCAGTTAATGTCTAGATAGTTGTTAAGTGCTTGTGTGTTGAATTTGGCAGCTGTGAGTGAGATGTCAAAGTACAAATTGAAAAAGCAGCAGCAGTGTTTGGTAAAATGTGTAAGATCTGGAGAAATGACAGTATTAGTCTGAAAGTGAAGACAAGGTTATATAAAACAATAATTTTGTCAACTCTTCTGTACGGTGCTAATGTATGGCCATTGACAGCAACATTAACAAAAAGACTGTATGCGGCACATCACATAGGGTAGAGGAGAATACTGGGCATCTCGTGCACAGACAAGATAACAAATGCTGAGGTCAGAACTGAACAACAAACTATGGACAACATACTGAGAGAAAGACGACTTTGCTGGTTTGGAGATGTTCTGTGTATGGACCATCAGCGCATACCACAGCAGGCACTGTGCTGGCAGGATACAAGAGAGGACCAGGTTGACCAAGAGAGAACTGGAAGAGCACAGTCAGTAAAGACTTACAAAAGATGTGGTTCATTGGAGAGGAAGCAGAGGTGGCGGCTTTTGACAGACACGGATGGCATCGGAGTGTGGCCCAATGTGTCCAGTTGGATGTGGGATGAATCAAGGTCAAGGTCTTGAACTCATTCGCAGCTTTAACTGAGACGTTACACATATCATCTTGTTGCGTGGCTGTTGTAATAGACTGAATTATGAGTCTTGCTCATTTGTCTGTTTATATGTCTGTGTGTCTGTGTCTGTCTCATACAGGCTCCTAACTTGAAAACAAAAACTTGGTGGGAAAACCGAAATTGTCACAAAATTTCTTCTATGGCAATAATGATCGATGTGCTAATTTTTAGTTCAAATGGTCAATGTTTCTGGTTAGTCAGTTTTGCGGCTGCGGTTGCACGGTTCTTGGTGCTGGGACAACATAATTTTTTGCTTCTGTGAGGCAGATAAAATGGGTCTGGGGAAATCGAAATTTAGCCCAGTTTTGGTTTTTAAAACTAAACCATCCAGAATTTTATATTTCATTTGGTCTGTTTTTTTTCAGCATTTGCAGAAGTTTCAGAAGTCGATGATGAAATGTTAACGATATTTTGATGTATGCAGCTGATTCCAATGACGGACATCAAGGAGATGACGCCGGAGTTTCAGAAGCTGAATAAGACTGACAACTGCATCGTTATATACCTCAAGAATGATGCCCGCATAGCTGTCACCTCACAGGTTACTATTACACATGTTACTGCTGTACATACTAGTACAATGACTGCTATGGGTACAACTACTACTATTACTACTACTACTGCCATCTTATGCAGGTGAATGTCCCTTACATTAACCCCAGTCAGATAGTCCGGTGTTTGATTTGCCTACTCTGCAGGGATAGAAGTCTGAGTTGACCTTGGTGTTGGTTATTTACTGAGATGTTTTACCTGTCCACAGAGAATGCCATCTATGTAGTAACCACTTGATAGTGAACCGATCCGGAGTTGAACCAATGACCTCTTGATTGCAAGTCCAATCTCCTGCTGTTATGAATTAGTTATAATAGTAGCAGTGGCTGTTGTAGTAATAGTTGTAGTATCATGGTTTGCAGGATCGTGTCTCCATTCAGCAGTGGAAGGATGAGATCTTGAATGCTTTCCATCTGTCATCGCAAATCCTCGGCGGAATGAACCGGAAAATCCGCAGTAAATACGGGGCCGACATTGGTGCCCTGACGACGACAGAGAGCCTCCAGACTGTACTGCCCGATCCCAACAGCAACGGATGTTAGATGCTCTTTGCCGCTGCTGCCAACTTTTAAATTTTCTTTGCAGGGTGTTTGCACAAAGAATGATGTTCAGTAGGGCTGCAACGGTTAATGAATAGCCACAAAAGTTTCCTTCCGGCTTTTATTGCGACAAGCAAACTAGACTCCCAGCTTCTAACAGGGACCCAACTTATTAGAATTTTTTGCAGTAATATCAGATACATGTATGGACAATGCAAACACCTTACAGATTACTGCTAGTAATATAGCACAGTGCTTACCTCTGCTGAGTTAATTTTTATGAAATAGTAAATTAAATGTATTGTTTTCAATTTGTCATTTAAAATAATTAAAGTTTTTTTTCACAGCGTTAATAGCCGATAGTATAGCTGTTGCTCTCAGCATTGCTGCTGGTGCTGTCACAGACAATAAACAGTCTGATTCTGTTAATTGATTATCTGTGTTGATTAACCGATTACTAGAATGGTGGGACCTTGCAGCTCTACTGTATAACATGCATAGCTTGTGTGGGCATATGTTGGTACATTTATTTGTTCCTTCATTTGTTCGTCTGTGCCCTTGCTCACAAAGCAGGGAAATTTTACGTACTGGTGATCCTGCGTTCTTGTAACATGACGGAACCGTGACAGTGTTACTGTTCCCGGAAGTGATGGCAGTATTGTTTACTGCATCATTGCTAAGTTGTTTCTCTGTGTTTTCCATGAACCGCTGCTTTTAGCTTGATGAAATTTTGCCCTTGCATGTACATTGACGACTGCAAGGACCCTATTGAATTTTAACGTCTTTAGTCGAACCTCAAATGTGTTTTTTGTCTGCATGATAACTTCGGGCAGTAATTAGCCTTGACTGAGAGGTTTACCCTGTCCTTTTGAATAATATACCTTACACCATTTGTAGCAACTTTTTTGATGGCACAGCGAAGCATTTAGGAACTTATGCCAGTATAGCATACCATTATCAGTATTAGCTATTGACTGTTGTTTGCGTTAATTTCTGATTTGGAAAGCCTGGATTTTTGAAAACGCACAGTTCTTTTTTCATGAAAGTCAAATAAGGCTTATCAAATAAAACCCCTGTTGATTTTTTAAACTGAGATCATTTAGATTAGATTAGAGTGGTTCTTCGGTCTTTTACGTCGAACTAGGAATAAATAACAAAAAACTATCATTTAAACTAGATTCGAACAGACCAATTAATTTGTCATTGTGGAGTTTTGATTCCAAATTGTGCCGTGGTGGTTGAAATTTGTGAAGTAGTAAGTTTTAACCGAAGATTGGCAATCCAATTCTACTTTATTAGTTGCGTGAAGTATTAATTTTCACTATGTGCGTTCTTAGTTTTTTCCATGCCCAAACATATTTGCGACTTTGCATATTGGGGTAGCTTAGAGCACACCCCAGTGCCCCAGCTGGTGGGAGGTTACATACTGTGAACTCTCCAAGAATCCACGGGCCTTAATTTTTGGCTCTTTGGGCCTCGACCCTCATTCTAAGTTCTAACTTTTCTTCCAAATAGCCCGGCTGATTTTATCCCCAAATTAATGATGTACCAGTACTTATTAATATGGCACAGTGTGTATAGCTTACTGATGTCAGTTAAAGTTTGTATTTTGTGTTGCTTGTTCTTTGAATTTTGCATTTTTTGGTTCTGTGGCTAAAAAGGAGAATCCATTCTGGTCTGTGATTGGTGGAAGAGGAATCCGATCTGATCTCTTAATGGTGGAAGTGGAGTCCAGACTGATCTGTGATTGGTGGCCGACTCTCCATTAGTCGCGCAGTTGTTAATGATTATTGTTTCCATGTAAACTGCAGTAGATGTGAAACGTTTTATTTTTTGTTTGTCATGTTGAGTATTTCCAACACATGAGTGATAGGAAGGTCCAGCTTGACAGCATTCACTTATATCAGTGTCTAAAACGAATCCGTCGATTTCTTAATGTCATTATATGCTAAATAAATCCACTGATTTGTTGCAATAATGATTTGTAAATATAGATTTAGCAGGCCATGACTACGTCACTTTTTTATCGTGGATATAAATACTATTGCATTATTTGATTATTTTTATTATTTTCATTTAATTCTTGAAATTGTCGCTTTATTATGGCACATTTTTCAAATTTTTTGAATGAGTTTTTCACATTCTTTGTGAGGGACAGCCATTGTCACGAGTTACATTTGACAAATTTTTCAGGTGATCAAAACCGGTTTATTTTACTTGTTTCAAAGTGCTTTGTGTTGAAGTTTCTTAAATTAAATTTCATCATGCGTCTGTGACATTCTTCAAATCAGTGATGTTGCAAAACTGTGAGAGGCTTTTGTTCGTTTTTTTTTGCATTTTTGCACAATTTTGGATACTTTTTGGTAATATGGCAGTTACTGAGAGTGTAATGATTGTTTTGTTCTGTAAATGTGTTACAATTCTTATATCGTAATATTTCAATCTATTGCTGTACATTTGACTGCTGATACAAGTCTTTTGCCTCTGGCTGATAGTAACCAAATGTGATACAGTGGGCCAGTGGATACCGACTTACTTAAAGCTCTATATTGATGAGCACTTTTTTAGTTAGTGGCAAAATTAGAACTGCTATCTAATTATGTGTACTTTGTGAAGGTGCAGGCAAAGAAAATTGGATTATCGGCAATTTTTCACTGACATTACTCAAAATTTTAAGTTAAATTATCAATAAAACTTCCTGGGATAAAGTGGACTTCTGACCAGCTAGTGCATACTTTATGTTCATTTTCGATTTCAAAGGCTTAAAAATTTGAAATACGAACAACTTTGTGTAAGCATTATATTGTGTGAAATCTAAATTAGATTATTCAACTAAAACACTCCAGTTTGATTTTTGTAAACTCAGCCTGCCCTATGACAGATAGATTAGATTTTTCAGTCTTTCAATTAGCTTTCCTTTTTGTAGTATTTCATGTAATTATCGCCAATATTGTCAGTATTCAGAAGTGAAATATGGAAGAAAACAGTATTTGTTTTGTAGCCCAGCATGTCCATGTTTTCCATGGTTTTGAATAATGTGTAGGGACCAACTTAATTCACGATTTCACGGCCGTGACATTTTCCATGAAATTGACCTTCTTCCGTGAAAAACGCTGATTTCCGTCAAATCCGTGATTTTTCGTGAATTTTAGCGCTTTTAGTTTAATTTATGACAATTCCAGAGTTTTATCAGCAGCTTTTGTACGGATGTTGCTGTTTGCTATGTGTCGCACTTCAGCACTAAGTAGTTGACATTGACTGTCTTGAGTCTTGACTTAGGGTAGTAAATATTCGTTGTTCTAAAATTTCTTCGTTTGCATTAGCGCAGCACCTCGAAATAACGTCTGTGTGGTCCGTGAATTTCCGAAACTCTTTCCGTGAATTTTCCGTGAAATTTGACACATTTTAAAAATTCTGCTGTGAAATCATGCATTTTTTCCCGTGAATTCGGTTGGTCCCTAATAATGTGGCATGCTGTTATTAATGTGATTTTAGTTAAAATGGTTCATTATGAAACCCAAAAGCTGACGTTTTTTTAGTCGTATTGCATTCAAGGTCATGTCAGAATATTTTGGCAGTTTTCTGCCATTATGTGTGGGAGAAAGTTTTTAACATGTGGTCATCTGAAATTTATGGGTCATTTCTGTCTGTGAATTTGTACAGATTTATTGTTTACATCTTGGTTATATACTGGTGATTTTGGTAATGGAGGTGTTTTGGCAAGTTCAGTTTGGTTGTTTATTTACTAATGTTACTATGTGTATTAGCAAATTCTGTAGTTTGTTTGCCTCATTATCTTAAGTTACCAGTGTCTTCTGTTGGATGCAAAACAGTCTAGATATTTATTCTGCTGGCTTTTATGTTACTCTGCCAGTTAAAATTTTTGGGTCGGGTCAAAACACGGCTGCATGCAGTGTGTTAGTAAAACGGGACTTGACCTAGATTATTTTGCGACTGTCCTAATAGGTCATGTTACAGGTTTTGCATGTCCGTTTCTTTTGTGTGGGCTTTGAACTCAAAACGTGCATGATCTCAGTGTGAAATGGACTAGATCTAGGCGGGAATTTTAGCGGATCTGTGGGAATTCCGACAGAATTTCTTCAGACGAAAATTATATCGATCTTGACGTGAAGTGGACAGGGTCATGTGCCATTTCCTTGGGGTCACTACTGGGCCATTTGTCAGAATCATTAGTCAGCATTAATCATATGTTATTGTTCGTAAATCGTTATTTGCATTTGTCGTTTGGGGGTGACCACTTTTCCGGAAGCCACTTTTGGAGATTTAACAGATGTCACGAAAGTCAGGGCATTGGCCAAAAGTTAGGGAACCATCAAGTAAAAATCAAATTGTGGAATACTGTTGATAGCCCCCTGTCCTCCAATAGACAGCATTATGAGATTGATGACTGTCTGGAGGATAACAGGGAAGATTATTAAAAGTGCCATTATTGATACATATGCACAATTATAATCGGCAGTTCTTACAATTTTAGGTTTACGTCGTTTTTGTATTTTGTGTTTCATAAAGGTTAAACTTTCTGTGAAGGCTAAACTTTTTGTTTTTGTTATTATGTGTATGTGCAATTTTGCCTGCAAAGGCTGTCCCCGAAATGACCTATACTGTGTTGGGCGGGACGTTAAACCCTACTCACTCAATACTGTTGATAGTTTGTCGGATATGTTTGCAGCATATAATGCTATATGAATGTGTTTTGATTTGTTATTACTGCTATATTCTAGTATTATCCACCATTATGTGCCCCAGGAGTTGGGGGAGTTTGGGGAATTTTGGGCATCTGGAAAGTGGTCACGCACTCTTGTGATCGACCGTCATTGCATATTAGTCACTAATAAACTATTATTTATTACTGATGTTGCTTGTAAATTCGAAACTCGTTGCAGGACAGTTTTGTGTAACTGTTTTCTTAGTAGATTTTACAGTGTACAGCAACCTGTGTTATGTCATTGACAGCATGTTGCCAACTGCCAATCGTCAGTCTAGTCCTGTTTCAGTTTACGTTGCAACAACTCTGTGTGCATATGCATATTGTTATACACTGTGTCCCAAAAAAAACATCCCCGACGTTATCAGTCGTAACTTGAATAAAGAGTAGCAGAGTTTAATAATATTTGACAGAAATATTTCTGACACAGCTGGCTATTAAATAGGTATTTTATTTTCCACCTCACCCAACATTTGCTTTTGCACTACCTGGGGAAAGCAGACCAAGCATAATACGTGTCAAAATGAATGCCAAAAAAATCAATAAATTCCATTTATCCTAATCTGCGGGTCCCAACAGCAGGTTTGTTACAAGGTTTGACTGTCATGCAGTCGTGATGAAGTTTAGAAATGTTTGTGAAGTCAAGAAGCGACTGGTACAGTTTGGATTGGTCTGGAGCAGAACATTATCGACACTACTGTCAATGAATGGAGAAAGCGTCTCCTTACCTGTGTTCGCATAGTGGGCCAACACTTCAAGCAATTTTAC